>Ga0272443_10000654_pt1 | contig 59708 bp, 54 predicted proteins | sample SSMAcet12_FD_193581 | JGI IMG/M metagenome (GOLD analysis project Ga0272443, IMG submission 193581) | Marine sediment archaeal communities from Little Sippewissett salt marsh, Falmouth, MA, United States - SSM-Acet-12 | ecosystem: Environmental > Aquatic > Marine > Wetlands > Sediment ... | reverse complement strand
ACACCGGGAAAGCCAATCCATCCAAGGAATCGCGCGAACATGTTCTGTGGCTGGAGGAAGGGCTCCTTACCGTCAGCGGGGGAAAACTCACAACGTTCCGCCTGATGGCGCACAGCGCACTGCGGGCTATCCGCTCGGTGCTGCCGTCACATCCACGTCTGAATCGAGCTCCCGATGTGCTCAACCCGCCTGCGGTGCTGCCAGAGGATTTCGTCCAGATCGAACCCCAGACAGCCCTTCGCCTCGGCGGCCGCTACGGAGCGGAGTGCGTTGATCTGCTCCGGAATAGGCAGGGCGATCTCGACGCCATCCCCGGCACAGCCTCCATCTGGGCTGAACTCTCCTGGGCCGCGCAGGCAGAGGGTGTTGTGCATCTGGACGATCTCCTGCTCCGCCGGCTCCGTGTAGGTTTGCTATTACCGTACGGGGGACGCGAGTACCTGGATCGCATCCGTCCACTCGTGCAGCACGAATTGCACTGGGACGATTCCCGATGGGAGCATGAGGTGGAGCGGTACATCCGCCTCTGGAATTCATGTTACTATCTTCCTGCCCCACCAGAATGACCGACCATTCATCTGCATCATGAAATAAAGAAGGAGAACGCCCATGACCGGTGACTACCTCCTGGCGATTGACAATGGCACACAGAGTGTCCGAGCACTGGTCTTTGATGCCGAGGGGACTCTTCTGGCGAAAACCCGCGTCCCGATCGAGCCCTATTATTCAGAGGCGCCCGGCCTCGCCGAGCAGGATCCGGACGTGTTCTGGAATGCGCTTTGTTCCGCGTGTCAGGCTCTATGGGGCGATCGCGGCATTGATCCCGATTCGATTGCAGGGGTTGCCCTGACAACGCAGCGCTCAACACTCGTGAATGTCGACAGGGATGGCAAACCGCTCCGTCCCGCCATCGTCTGGCTGGACCAACGCCGGACGGAAAACCTCGACCCGGTCGGAGGGTTATGGGGACTTGCTTTCAAGTTCGCCGGCATGACCGACACTGTGGCCTACCTGCAAGCCGAGGCAGAGGCAAACTGGATTCGCACACACCAGCCAGATGTGTGGGAACAAACGTTTAAATATCTCTTCCTTTCAGGCTATCTCACCTACCGGCTCACCGGCGACTTTGTCGATTCCGTCGGCTGTCAGGTCGGATACATCCCCTTCGATTACAAGCGTCTCGCCATTGCCAGGAAGTCGGACTGGAAATGGAAAGCGGTTCCCATGTCCGAAGACATCCTCCCGGATCTCTTTCCCGTCGCCGCAACACTCGGCGAAATTTCCGGGATTGCGTCCCGCGCGACCGGCATTCCTGCGGGCCTGCCCTTGATCGCGGCCGCCTCCGACAAGGCCTGTGAGGTGATCGGGGCGGGCTGCCTTGAACCCCACATCGGATGCCTCAGCTACGGCACCACAGCCACCATCAATACCACCCATCGAAAATACATCGAAGCCATTCCCTTGATCCCTCCCTATCCCGCCGCCATCCCTGACGCGTACAGTCTGGAAGTCCAGATCTACCGCGGGTACTGGATGGTGAGTTGGTTCAAACAGGAGTTCGGTCATCCGGAAGAGCAGCTCGCCATGGAGCGTGGAATCGCGCCGGAAGAAATCTTCGACGACCTCGTCCGCATGGTTCCCCCGGGATCACAGGGACTCATCTTGCAGCCGTATTGGTCCCCCGGGCTGCGATCCCCCGGGCCAGAGGCGCGCGGGGCGATCATCGGGTTTGCGGATATCCATACACGCGCCCACATCTACCGCGCCATTCTCGAAGGGCTTGCCTATGCGCTGCGGGAGGGAGCTGAACGCATGGTGCGCCGGAGCGGCATTCCCATCACCGAATTGCGTGTAGCAGGCGGGGGAAGTCAAAGCGACTCGGCCATGCAGCTCACTGCGGACATCTTCGGCGTCACCACGGCGCGCCCACATGTGTACGAAGCTTCCGGCCTTGGCGCAGCGATCGACGTGGCGGTCGGTGTCGGAATCCACGACTCCTTCAAGGCAGCGGTCCCTGCCATGACTCATCTCGGCGATGTCTTCGAGCCCGATCCCGAAGTTCACCGCCTGTACAATCAGCTTTACCAGAAGGTCTACAAGAATCTATACAGCCGGTTGCAACCTCTCTACGAATCGCTCCAAAGCATACCAGGCGCCTGACATTCGCTCCTGCAGTCTTCCGCTATCTGATCGACCATCCCGATGATACAATGCCATCGTTTCGGGAGACTTTGATGTTGATGAAGCGGAATCCCACCTACTTTCTCCTCCTGGCGGCCATCGGGTTGATGGTTTCGTGTCAACCTGCCGCAACCTCTGCCGCCCCTGCAACTGCAACTGCGACGGCGATACCTGAAGCGGATCCAACGGCGACGCCAGCGGCTCCTACTCCTGAGCAGCCTGTTGCCTGCCCGGCGCTTCAAGCGGATGCCCTTGCCGATCTGGAAACGATCCGGGGTGAGTTGACTCTCCTGCGCGGGCTCACGCCGCTGGGAGAGGTCGCTCTCGAACGGATCGATGCCGACGAGTTTGAAGCACAGCGCCATGCAGCGCTTGACGCGTATCTGGAGCAAGGGAACCTCAATACCGACCTTCTCACCATGGTCTTGTTCGATGTCCTCGACGAGACGTTCGATCTGGAAGGCTTCTACCGGGAAGTCAACACAACCGAATTGGCATTGGAATACCAGCCCCAGAGCGAATCCATCGTAGCAGCGTGCGATCAAGCGCTTGATCCCGCCGGGCAATTTGCCTATGCCTACGCCTTCTCGCTGGCTTTGCTGGATCAGCATTTCGATCTGGAGGAGTCCCTTGCTGCACTGGATACCAACTGCATGCTCCATCCGGAGCAATGCCGGGCGATGATGTCCCTCATCCAGGGCGACGCTGCCCTGCTTCAATCACAGTGGCTCCGCATTTACGCAACAGAGGATATGGAAGAGCTGGCGGCGTTTCAGGCTCAATCGGACAACCCCGCACTTTCCCAGGCACCAGCTTTTCTCCGTGTCAATCTTCTCTTTCCCACCCTAGAAGGTTTCAACTTCGTTCATGTTCACTATCTGGAAGGAGGATGGGCGGCAGTTGATGCGCTGTATGCCTCTCCGCCACAATCCACCGAACAAATCCTCCATCCAGAACGCTACCCATACGATACCCCTGTCCAGTTACATCTCCCTGACCTTGCTGCTGCGATGGGCAGCGCGTGGTCTGTCCACGATCCTGTTCCATTGGGAGAGTTGCAGTTGCGGTCCGTACTAGATTCCCGCCTTCCATCTTCCGAGGCGATGGAGGCTGCAGAGGGCTGGGGAGGAGACTCCTTCATTGTCATCGAGCAGCAGGAAAGCGGGGCGCTGGGTGCCGCATCCATCAGTCAATGGGACAGCGTAGCCGATGCTCATGAGTTCTATTACGCACTACGAGATTATGGCACGTTACGATTCGGGGAGCCCACGCGTACGGAAACCGGTTTGGTCCAATGGGCGTCCACAGACACCGTGGCTCTTGCCAGGCTCGTTTCCAATCAAGTTCTCTTCCTCATGGCACCAGACGCTGATACCCTGCTTGCGCTCGATGCCTCCTTCGCACTTCCCGTGGTTGCACAGCCTTGAAGCTTGACGAACGTCTCGCCCGGATTCGTGCCATCTTGTTCGATATCGATGGCACTCTGGCCAATACAGATGACGACTATATCGATCGCATTGCTTCCTTCATGAAGCCCTTTCACCTCATCAACTCCGGTCGAACGTCTCGTGAGTGGGCGCGCTGGCTTGTGACACACACCGAAACGCCTGCCAACCTCATGAAAACCGTGATGGACCGCCTTTACATTGATGAACTTATTGGAGCCGTAAGCGATCGACTGCATCTCATCACCGGTTCCTCGCCCGTCAACCGGTTGACAATGATCGAAGGCATCCATGCGATGCTGGAGGAACTCCGTCGGGAGTACCGTCTCGCCATCGTTACCGCACGTGAACAGCGCAGCAGCATGGCCTTTCTCGATCAGTTTGCATTGCTTCCCTATTTTGAGGTCATCGTCACGGCGCGTACGACATTGCGCTCCAAGCCCCACCCTGCTCCAATTGAATATGCAGCGAAGCAACTGGGTGTGCAAGTCGGACAATGCGTCATGGTTGGCGATACGACTGTGGATATGCGATCAGCATCTTCAGCCGGGGCACTTGGCGTTGGCGTACTGTGCGGATTCGGTCAACGCGAGGAACTGCTTGCCGCCGGTGCCGATATCATCATCGGGGAGACGAGGGAGTTGACGGATCTTCTCCTCTAAAAGAGTCTGTCTTGCCCCCCTGGAACCCTTCTTCAGGTGCTGAGTGATCGCCGGATCACTCCCGCAAGTCGCTGGATCCCTTCTTCAATATCCTCCAGAGTCACATTGCTGAAGTTCAAGCGCATGGTGTTCTCATGCCCTCCAACTACAGCAAACGCTCCCCCGGGAATGTAAATCACGGTCTGTTCAAGTGCGTCATGGAAAAGTGCCATCGTATCCATTTCTTCAGGAAGCGTCACCCAGATAAACAATCCGCCTTCTGGCTCTGTCCACGTCGCCACATCGCCCAGGGTCTTCTCGAGCGACTCCTGCATGCACGCGCAGCGCTCGCGATTCATCCTGGCCAGGTCCTCCAGGTGAGGTTCCAGCAATCCGCGAGTGAGAAACTCTGCCACCGTCCGCTGGATCAGTGTTGACGTCTCGAGATCAAAGGACTCCCTGAGAACGGTCACGCGTGGAAGCAAATCTGTCGGGACGACGATCCATCCCAACCGAACTGCCGGAGCAAGCATTTTTGAAAACGACCCGAGGTAGAACACCGCATCTGTGGTATCGAACGCCTTGATCGGCGGAATCGGCTCCCCCTTGAAGCGCAGCGGGGAGTACGGATCATCCTCAATAACGGGAATATGATGCCTGGCAGCGAGCTCGGCGATGGTCTTCCTCTTCTTCAGGGAAATGCTGACCCCAAGTGGGTTATGGAAGTCGGGGATCAGGACGGCCAGTTTCGGCCGCGGTTCCGATTCAAACGCATTGCGGAGAGCCCCGATGTCCACACCTGTCTTGAGATCGGTCGGCACCGTGCAGGCAAGCATATCCCGTCCAGCCGTCACTTGTTGTATCCCGGTAAACGTGATTTCTTCCGTCACGGCGACATCACCCGGATCGAGAAACAGCCTCGAGAGAAGCGCTTGACCCTGCTGTGCGCCATTGGTGATGAAGATCTGGTCGACCTCGCAGGCAACCTGTCGGGTTTGCATGTAGCGCTGGATCCACTCCTGCAGTGGTCGGTACATGGGGCTGTACTGCAGTGCAGCGGCGCCATCGCGGGAAAGAACCGTCTCCATGCAATCCTGGAATTGAGCAATGGGAAGAAGTTCGCTGGTTGGTAGCCCCCCAGCAAAAGATATGATGGAAGGATCCACTGCGAGAGCGAGCAAATCCCGCATCACAGAGCGTTTGAGGCGTTTCATTTCCCGGCTAAAGGTATACTCCGCCATCCCGTAGGTTTCTCCATCTCGCTGGCTCTCATTAACCCTATTCCAACCCCCAGCCCATTTCCGTCATTGTACGCCACATCGTCTCGAAGATGAAATCCACAGAAGTGCGACTGCCCCCGCCTGTGGAAAACTCTGCAAATCCTGTGGATAACTACCCTCGACTGGGGATAAGTACGGACATTTCTTCCAGCATCATCCAGATTCAAGGTTTGTCCCCGACTGCCCCCAATGCATCAACACATCTCTTGTGTACAGCCGGGTTCGGCAAAACCCTCTCCTGTGGGAGACCTTCCGCTACACCCCGTGCATATAGGGCTTGTTTCCGCCCGGTTTCGATTTTTCCACTTTTACACAGCCCCTACTACGACTACGATTCTTAATACTTAAAGGGTTGTGTATAAAGATAAGATACGTATTCGTAAAGAGCGCATTGCCCAAAACGGAAACAATGCGCTCTCTTCGGCCATTAATGCTGATCTACTAGAGCCAGCCGCGGAATTGCATGGCGTGGACGACACGGTCAATAGCAACCATGTAGGCAGCATCCCGCATGCTGACGGACTGCTCTTCCGACATGGATAGAACCGCCGTGAATGCGTTGGTCATTTTTTCGTCAAGACGCTGAACGACTTCGTCCTTGCTCCAGTAGAAATTCATGTCGTTCTGGACGCCTTCAAAGTAGGAAACCGTTACGCCGCCGGAATTGCAGAGAAAGTCGGGAATGACAAAGACCCCGCTTTTGTCCAGTTTCGCATCGGCTTCGGGTGTTGTCGGCCCATTGGCGCCTTCGGCAATGACCTTCACGGACCCTTTGATGCTGCCGACGGTTTCGCCATTAATCTGTCCTTCGAGGGCTGCCGGGATGAGAATGTCGGCTTCCTTTTCAATCCAGGCTGCATCAGGTTCGACATCGTAGCCGGCGTCCCGAGCTTTGTCCTTGTCAATCGATCCATAGATGTCGGTGATATTCTGCAGGAAGACGGGGTCGATGCCGTCCTTCTTGTGGAAGGTATATGCAGTCTTGTTTTCGCGATCCCAGCAGGATACAGCCAGCACGGTGCCGCCGAGAATTTCCTGGAACCCGATGGCGGCGTACTGGGCGACGTTGCCAAAGCCCTGGATAGACGCCGTAGACTTGGCAGGATCGATGTCGAGGTGGGCGAGAGCTTCCCGGAGGTGGTAGATGACGCCGAAACCGGTCGCCTCAGTCCTTCCAAGCGAACCACCTGCGCTAACGGGTTTGCCGGTAATGACGCCGGGTGTATAGACGCCGGTCAGTTTGGAATACTCGTCCATCATCCAGCCCATCATCTGGGGGGTGGTGCCGACGTCCGGAGCGGGGACATCCTGGCGGGGGCCGATGTTCTTCCACATCTGGCCAATCCAGCCGCGGCAGAGCCGTTCCTTTTCGCTCGTGCTGAGGGTGGATGGGTCAACAGCGATACCGCCTTTGCCTCCGCCGAGAGGAATGTCGGCAACAGCGCACTTCCAGGTCATCCACATTGCGAGTGCGCGAATGGTATCCAGCGTTTCGCTTGGGTGGAAACGGATGCCGCCCTTGTGCGGGCCGCGGGCGTCGTTGTGCTGCACTCTGTAGCCGGTGAAGACGCGCGTGGATCCATCGTCCATATGGACGGGGATCTGGAAGCGGAACTCCCGCAGCGGCCAGCGCAGGATTGCGGCTACACCGCTATCGAGATTAATCTGCTCCGCAACTTTATCGAATTGGGCCTGTGCCATTTCAAATGCGTTCACGTTTTCCCTCACTGAAAGGATGATGTGTTGCAGGTGTCGATCGACATCCTGCTGGAGCGAAGGTGGAATCTGTCAGCACAGCCTCCACGACGCCCCAAAATGTACGGACTTTCTGACAATTCTCATTCAACCAGCAGATGATGGAAGGGTCAAGTGACAACTCTCACCCCGCATCTGGGCGACCGTCATCGAGCTGCGATAGTGCTGTATCGAGGATCTGTTTGAGAACAGCCGGGTTGGCGCGCCCATCCGTGGCACGCATGACCTGGCCGAAAAACCATTGTGCCAGGGAATGTTTGCCAGCCAGATACTCCTCGACCTGCGCTGGATTTGCCTTGAACGTATCCTGCACCAGTGTGAGAAGGGTATCAGGGTCATTGATCTGGGCGAGGTTGTGCGCTTCCACGTACGAGACAGGGGATTCCCCGCTTGCGAAAATGGCGGCAAGAACGGCTTTCGCTGTGGTCTGGTTAATGTGCCCGCTCTCAACCATCTGGACCAGTTCCACGAGGTGCAATGGCGAAAAGGATATAGAGGAGATGTCTTGATCCTCCTGGTGGAGGATGCTGAAGACTTCTCCGGTCAGCCAGTTCGCGAGCACAGACGGTGAAACATCGACGCCCGCTGCTGCAGCCTCTTCAAAATACGAGGCGACTTCTTTTTCCTGGGCAATGATGCCGGCCTGGTAGCGTGAGAGGCCGAGTTCCTGTTCGTAACGATCAATCTTCTGATCCGGAAGCTCCGGCAGAGAGTCCTCGATGGATTTGAGCCATTCCAACTCAACTTTCAAAGGGGGGAGGTCCGGTTCAGGGAAATAGCGGTAGTCATGCGCTTCTTCTTTGGATCGCTGGGGGTAGGTCTCACCCGTTGAGTCATCCCACCCCATAGTTTCCTGAATGACCGGTTCGCCCTGTGAGAGGAGGTCGATCTGGCGCTTCACTTCGAATTCAATCGCGCGCTCCATCGCTCGGAAGGAGTTCAAGTTCTTGACTTCCGTGCGTGTCCTGAGATCGGTGGAGCCCGTCGGCCGGACGGAGATGTTCGCTTCAAAGCGCATCACGCCCTTTTCCATATCACCCGAGTTGACGCCCAGGTACCGGACGAGGGAGCGGAGGGCGACGGCATATGCTTTGGCCTCCTCCACCGAGTGCATAGCCGGTTCGCTGACAATCTCAAGCAGTGGAACGCCGGAACGATTGAAGTCAACCAGCGAACAACCTTCTCGATGGAACAGCTTCCCGGTATCTTCTTCAAGATGGACCCGGCGGATGGGAATCTGGCGGGGAGATGTTCCGGCTTGAATCGTGAGCCAGCCGTGCTCTGCCAGGGGGAGTTCGTATTGAGAGATCTGGTATCCCTTGGGCAAGTCAGGATAAAAGTAGTTCTTGCGGGCGAAAACGCTGATTTCGGAAATGGAACAGTGGAGTGCGGCTGCAACTCGGAGCGCATACTCCACGGCGCGGCGGTTGATGACGGGCAGTGTGCCAGGCATACCTGTACAGATTTCGCAAACAGCCGTGTTGGGAGACGCGGCTGTAAGATCCACTACCGGACATCCACAAAACATCTTGGATGTGGTCTGGAGCTCTGCGTGAACTTCGAGTCCAATTACAGGTTCGTACGTGGGCATGCTCCCCTCGTCAAAGGAAGATGAGCCTTCATTATAAACCACACAGAGGGGGGCATTTCATGCCGGACGCCTTATCCGTAACGCTGCATAAAACGATGCATCCGCTCCAGGGCTTCCTCGATCTTCTCGTAGGCTGTTGCATAGGAGCAGCGTACAAATTGGCCGGAAGCACCGAAGGCATTCCCCGGAACGACGGCGACCTGCTCCTCTTTGAGTAGCCGTTCCGCAAAGGTCTCGTCATTCATGCCGCTGGCTGAGATGTCGGGGAAAGCGTAAAACGCGCCCAATGGTTCGACGGTGCGCAAGCCGAGTTCGTTGAGGCCATCCACGATCAGGCGCCGCCGCCGGTCATACTCAGCGACCATCTCCCTGACATAGGTCTGTCCGTTGCGGAGCGCTTCAATCCCCGCGACCTGAGCGGTGGTCGGTGCAGACATGATGGTGTACTGGTGAATTTTCCGCATGGCAGCCAGGATAGGTGCCGGCGCTGCGCCATAGCCGAGGCGCCAGCCAGTCATGGCATAATCCTTTGAGAATCCGCCCAGCGTGATGGTGCGATCCTTCATCCCCGGAAGCGATGCAAAGCAAACATGCTGATGATCCCCATACACCAGTTGATCGTAGATTTCATCGGACAGGATAAGCAGGTCATGTTCCTCTGCCAGGGCGGCAATCTCAAGCAGCCGCTCGCGCGACATCACAGCACCGGTGGGGTTGTTCGGGTAGCCGATGAGAAGCACCTTCGTGTCTGGAGTGATGTTCTCTTTGATGGCGTCGACCCGAACCTGAAAACCATCCTCGGAACGTGTGGGTATGGGGACGGGTTTGCCGCCGGCAAAGATAACTTCCGGCTGGTAGGAGACGAAGCAAGGTGTTGGGACGAGCACTTCTTCACCCGGTTCCAGCACGGCGGTCAGTGCGAGATAAAGCGCTTCGGATACCCCGACTGTGATGAGGAGCTCGTTCGCTGGATCATAAGTCACACCGTACAGACGTTCCAGATGGCTGGCAAGCGCTTCTCGCAATTCATAGATGCCTGAGTTCGACGTGTAGTGGGTATGGCCCTCTTCGAGGGACCGGATGCCGGCTTGAAGGATGGAGCCAGGGGTCGTGAAATCGGGTTCTCCGATGCCCAAGGAAATGACATCCTCCATGGTGGCGGCAATATCAAAAAACCGGCGAATTCCGGAGGGGGGGACGGCGGTTACACGGTTGGCGACGAAGTCTCGCATACGAAGATGCTCCTTCTGGTCAAAGAAGATAGGCTGGCGGTTGAGTGGGATCTGCCGGATGTGTGTGATCGTCGTGCATGAATCCCTCAAGCAGGGCGAAGATGCCATTCATCAAGAAGCTCATTATACGTTAGTCGGAAGGGTTCTCCGGATTGCGTTTGAACGGTGAAAACGCGGTGCTCGGGAGTGCGCCAGCGCGAAAGGATGCGCTGCACGACATAGCGTTGGTTTTGCCATTCAAAGGCCCGGGGTTCCTCGCCGAATGAAGCCCCGGAATGACACTCCACTGCAGCCATCTTCACGTTCTGTTCCGATTCCTTCCCCCTCACCTCGGGTTGCCAGAGGAAGGTGGATTCCTGCCGGGCAATCCTGCATACAGCATACAGATATCGATCAGGGCATGTCGACTGTAGAATGATCGCCAATATTGAGTGACGTTTGTTTCCCTTTTACCTTCGCCTCGCTCCCGATGATGGAATCCGTGAGAATACAGTCTTCCAGCGAGACACCAGCTTCCAGAATGGTGTCCTGTAGCATGCAGCGGCGAATCCTGCAGCCGGGACCGATGCTGACATGGGGGCCGATCACACTCGATTCAATGGTCGCAGATGGATCGATGAATACCGGGGGGATAACCGAGACGGAATCGGGCAGCGCAGATTCCGTGATGGAATCCCGGCCATGATCGAGAAGGTAGCGATTGGTCTTGAGCAGGGCGTCGGGCTTTCCGCAGTCTTCCCAGACATCGACGGTCTCCGTCCGCATCACGGCGTTTGTTTCAAGCATGATATTGATGGCGTCCGCCAGGTACCATTCTCCCTTGAGCTGGGGTTTCTCCTCCATCTGGGTCTGGATCGCATCAAGGAGAGCCGCGGCTTCCTTAAAGTAGTAAAATCCGACGAGGGCCAGGTTGATGCTGGGGTCGTCCGGTTTTTCTATAAGCCGCTTGATGAGCCCTTCCGCGTCGATATCCGCCACGCCAAAGCGGCGGGGGTCTTCCACCTCCTTAACCCATGCAACACCATCCGCAGTCTCTTCTGCCAGACCGGACAGGTCGGTTTCGATGATGGTATCGACAAAAGCCATCAGCATGGGGCCCTCGAGTCCTTCCCGTGCGAGCCAGATGGCATGGGATTGGCCAAGCATTTCGTCTTGATAGACGAAGCGCGTGTTGTATTGGGGATAGGTCTCGGCCATATACTCTTCCACCTGTTCGCCCAGATAGCCGACGATGAACACAACTTCATCGACATCCGGGAGGGTGGAAAACATATCGAGCACATGCCCCAGCACGGCCTTGCCCGCAACGGAAATGAGGGGCTTTGGCCTGGACCAGGTATGAGGTCGCATGCGTTTTCCATAGCCGGCCATGGGGATCAGGATTTTCATAGCGCGGGGACCTCCTTGTGCCAGTCGGTTGCGGTTTGCAACGCGTGAGCCGCCTTGAAAAGAGCGGCTTCGCCAAGATGAGGTGCGTTGAACTGCATTCCGATGGGCATATGCTCGTGGTCGAATCCGACCGGCAGCGCAATGCCGGGCACGCCAGCGAGATTTGCGGGCAGGGTGAAGACATCTTCAAGGTACATCGCAAGCGGGTCGTCGCTGTGTTCGCCCAGCGGGAAAGCCGTTGTTGGAGCGACGGGGCAGGCGATCAGGTCAACAGTTTCAAATGCCTGTTCGAAGTCAGCCTTGATGAGGGTACGCACCTTCTGTGCCTGCCCGTAGTATGCATCGTAATACCCGGCTGAAAGAGCATACGTTCCAAGCATGATGCGGCGCTTGACTTCCTTACCGAATAGGTTGCCTCTCGTTTCCAGGTATTGTTCGAGCAAATCATCCGCAGGTTCACGCGGGCCAAAGCGGATGGCATCGTAGCGGGCAAGGTTGGCAGAAGCTTCCGCCGGCGCAATGATGTAGTAAACCGGAAGGGCAAGCGCGGTGTGCGGAAGGCGGATCTTGTGAATCGTCGCCCCCATCTCTTCGGCAAGATGGACGGCGTTCATCACCGACTCCTCCACTTCAGGCTGAATGCCTTCCATGAAGTATTCTTCTGGAACACCGATGCGGATGCCCTCCAGCGATGCTTCATCGAGCTGGATATCCGGAACCGGGTCGGTCAAGGATGTGGAGTCAAGCGGGTCGTGTCCAGCCATAGAGTTGAAGAGGGGAAGCAAGTCTTCCACGTTGCGAGCGAGAGCGCCCACGGTGTCCAGCGATGATCCATAGGCAATCAGCCCATACCGGGAGACGCGCCCATAGGACGTTTTGATGCCGCTTGCTCCGCAGAAGGAAGCCGGCTGACGGACCGATCCGCCCGTATCCGTCCCGAGCGCAGCAAAGCACATGCGGGCCATGACCGCTGCTGCGGATCCCCCCGAAGAGCCGCCCGGCACCCGCTTCAGATTCCAGGGGTTGTGTGTCGGTCCATACGCGGAGTTCTCTGTCGAGGAACCCATGGCAAATTCATCAGTGTTGGTCTTTCCCAGGATGACCGCGCCGGATTGCCGGAGCCGTACAACGCTTGTTGCCGTATATGGTGGAATGAACCCTTCCAGAATCCTGGACCCGCAGGTTGTAGAAATGCCCTTTGTGCAGAGCACATCTTTGACGGCAATCGGGATGCCGCAGATGAGAGGAAGGGGGGAGTCGGGGTTCTTCCGCCAGGACGAAATGACCCGGTCTGCTTCAGCGGCTTGCTGGAGCGCAAGGTCCGGCGTGAGGTGGAGAAAGGCGTTGACGCTGGGTTCGACCTCTTCAATCCTGTCCAGGCAGGCTTTCGTCAGCTCTGAGGACGAGGTCTCGCCGCTGCGGAGAGCGGATGCGGCTTCTTGGAGGGATAGCTTGACTAATCGATTCATGAAAGACCAGTGACTACTTTATCGTGAAGGTTACTCGTCAAAGACGGGCGGTACTTCGAACATGGCTTCCTTCTGAGCGGGTGCATTGACCAGGATATCCGCCTGCGGCGGACAATCTCGCATAACATCCTCTCGCAGAGGCGCATGCAGGGAGAGGACGGAGGCCGTCGGCGGAATGGACGACGTATCGATCTCGCTCAACCGCGCGGCATAATCCAGAATAGCGGATAGCTGCTCCGTATAGCGAGCCTCTTCCTCTTCCGTCAGCTTTAAACGGGCCAGTCTGGCAATGTGCTGGACTTCTTCTCGAGTTAGCGCCATAGCAGGTGAATTATAGCAGAGAGCAGGGGATCCACAGGACACGGCCGCATAAAAAAGGAGATGGCGTTCTTGCCATCTCCTTGCTGTTCAAGGGGGTGCAGATCTTTAGGGAAGGGTGTAGAGGAATCGATCCTGGAGGCTGAAGCGTTCGGGGTACTCAATATCGCCAGTGTAAGCTTCGCCTTCCTTCTTCAAGGTTGGGAAAATCAACCCTCGGCCAAGAGGGAAGTCCAGCGTTCGTTGTTCCAGTTCAGGTCGCATCGGGTCGGTATAGATATATTGTTCTCGCCAGGCGACGGTGCCTTCATAATCGCCGGTAGAGCGGAGATCGGCTACGAGTTTCAGCATCGCCGCTGCTGCGTTGTGCGCTTTCTCGTACTGCACCGAAAAGCGTGTCCGTCCGTCCTGTTCAACGCGTTCGATCGCGCCGAATTCCTCGAAATAGTGGAAGATCGCATTGCGGGCTTTCGTGTGAGCCTGAACCGGCTCAAAGCGCAATGCGGAGAGCATGGTCAAGAGCATGCTGTCGAAACAGGCTTCCTCCTGGCGGGCGGTGATGACGCCATCGTCCACGAGGAGCCGGGTGGCCCAGAGGCCAAACAACTCTGCACGCGCCTCCTCCAGACCAGAGTATTCAGCTTTGAGATAGTCCGATGGTTGACCGCTGCGATGATCGGGGGCCATCGCTCCCGTTGAATGACCGATCTCATGCAGCGCGCTATGCAACTGGGAGGAGTCGAACAGAATGTCCTTCTTTTCCGCGAAGGCCTCTGCCGTCAGGAATTCCTCAGCGTACAGTTTGCCCGAGATGCGGTGTGCCGCGCGGCCGGTGTTGAGAAAGACCATATTCACCGCACCTACATTTTTCACAACCCATTGGTCGTTGGGGAGGCTCTGGGCGATGGTGGTATTCGGAGATCCAATGTAATCGCCTGCCCATGCGAGGACGTCGACGAACTTCAACGTGGGCAGCCTGGAGAGGTTGACCTTGTCATTCTTGTATGTCCAGGGCGCCGTGCGTTCGTATTCCGGCACACGTTCGACAATGGCTTCCAGCAGTTCCTCTGCCGCCTTATTGAGAACATACACTCCGCCCGTTGCTGCGCCGCGCGCATTTTTGTAATCATCGTAATACACCTCGAGAGCGGTTGAGATGACCACGTCGATGGGGGAGCGGTGCTTCACCCACATGAAATCTGCGAGACGGCGCGCCTCTGTCTGGCCGGTTTCCATTTCGAGGATCTTGGCGTCGAGATACACTTTGAGGTCTGGATCCTCGACGAGATCTCGCGCGGCGCGAAGGTGAGCGAGAACGGGCTGGAGCGCTTCCTGGTAGCCGGTCTCGTTCAGGATGACCTGAAGACTCCCGTCAGTGTCCCGCACCACGCGGGAATTGACGATGGATGCAGCATCTCCGAGGGACTCGTACTCGGTTTCGGAGATGTCCCCTGGATAGAAATTTGCCGTTGAGGGCAGTTCGAATCCCGATGTAAGGATGTCGCCAACGGCTTCGAGGTCCTTTTCGGCATCAGCGCCGGCCTGTCTGGCGAGAGCTTTCAGTTCGTCGGGCGGAACGTCGAGTAAATGGTTCTTTCGAGGCAGCGTAGAAAAGGGGCTGTTCTGAAGGTTGAGAATTTCCCGGTAATGTGCAAGCCTGGTAAGCGTCTCACCATCGGCAACCTCAATGAGCTGGTCCATCAATCGTCGCAGCACTGCCGTTCGTACATCAATCTGATGCGAGAAGATGGGGTTCATGAGGTTCACGGCATCGACAAGATGGCCGATGATCTGGAGGTCTGTGGAGGACATTGCGGACAAGTCCAGATCAACCTGTGTAAAACCTGCCTTACGTGCCGGTTCGCCTTCTTGCTGGTAGGGGATGAATTCAATCGAATGGGTTGGCTTCGTCATCGATCACTCCGTATATGGAACATCATGTGAGGGGATGCGCAAATTATAGCAGAGGTGAGGATGTCGGAAGCGGAGAGGAGATGAGGGAGACGAGGAGGTTTTTATATTGTTACGTCGACAACGCGCGCACCCAATTCGCTGATGGCGGTGTCAACCAGACCATCGGCTACGATGAACACAGGCTTGCCGTTGTCGAGAAGGATGATTTTCACCCCGGCACCGTCAAGGTGGCCAGACGGGATTGGGTCAACAACCTTCACGTCATCAAAAGCCTCTACAACGTCACAGTTAAACATGGTATCTACCTGGCACTTTCTCTTATATCGATTCTATCACGCAGGCAATTTCAGTAACCTTACAAACACACTACAAAGGGATTGCCCGCTGGAAGGAAGATGATCGCAAGGCATTCATCACGTGGTTTTTACCATAGGATCGAGCGAAGTGTGCTAATGTCTGTTAACAAGAATCAGTGACCGCTGGATGGGTTGACCTGTTCAAACAACCCATCCCATGCTCGCGGGTGGCGCAATGATGGACGTGCAAGCAACAAGTCTGCCGGATGTACTCATCCTGACCCCGAAGCTCTACCGTGATGAACGGGGGTTTCTCATGGAGACGTACCAGCAAGCCCGCTACCAGGAGCTTGGCATTGGTCCGTTCGTGCAGGAGAATCATTCCAGGTCCGAGGCAGGCACGCTGCGAGGGCTGCATTACCAGATGAAGATGGCGCAGGGCAAACTGGTGCGGGTGCTGCAGGGGAGCGTCTATGACGTGGCCGTCGATCTCCGCAAGGGAGGTCCGACCTTCGGTCAGTGGACGGCAGCCGTCCTGTCCGCTCAAGGACGGGAGCAGATGTGGATCCCGCCCGGATTCGCGCATGGCTTTTACGTGCTCAGTGACGGTGCGGATGTTGAGTATAAGTTAACCGAGTTCTATGCCCCGGACTGGCAGCGGACGATGCTGTGGAATGATCCAGACCTTGCGATCCCATGGCCGCTTGTTGAAGGGCGTCCGGTTCTGCTTTCCGAACGGGATCAGGCTGGCACACCCTTTCGAGCCGCCGAGGTGTACACTTCAAGCACGTTCATGAAAGATTAGTTCCAGGAGGGAGCCCGCATGCAGAATGTAATGGTGACAGGCGGCGCCGGATTTATCGGCTCCAATTTCGTCCGCCACCTGCTTGCGACACAATTGGAGCTGCAGGTGGTCACCGTTGATGCCCTCACGTATGCCGGCTGCATGGAAAATCTCGAAAACCTTCCTGACCCGGAGCGGCATACTTTCATCCGCGGCTCCATTCTCAATCAACCGTTGCTGGAACGCATCTTCCGGGAACATCAGATTGACACCGTCGTGCATTTTGCTGCGGAGACCCATGTTGATCGTTCGATATTTGAGCCGCGGGTGTTTCTGGATACAAACATCATCGGGACATACACGCTTCTTGAGGCTGCCCGAAAAGCATGGATAGACGAAGCGTGGGTGCCGGTGGAGAACTGTCGCTTCCATCAAATTTCTACAGATGAAGTCTTTGGGACGCTTGAACCCAGCGATCCACCTTTCTTTGAGGCGCAGGCCTATGCGCCCCGGTCACCGTACGCAGCGTCCAAGGCATCAGCCGACCACTTTGTGCGGGCGTTCGGTCATACCTTCGGCTTGCCCTTCAGCCTCAGCAACAGTTCCAACAACTACGGTCCCCGGCAGTATCCCGAAAAACTCATTCCCCTTGTCATCCTGAACGCCATTGAAGGGAAAACACTTCCCATCTACGGCGATGGACTGCAAATTCGTGATTGGCTGTACGTGGAAGACCACTGTCGAGCGATCGTTGACATCCTTCAACGCGGCACGGTGGGATCAACCTACAACATCGGCGGGCGGAACCAATCGACGAACCTTGATGTCGTCCATCAAATCTGCACGGTGCTGGATACGCTCCATTCCGGTTCGTCGTTTGTGCCACACAGCGACCTGATTGAGTTCGTGCCGGACCGACGCGGCCATGACCGTCGTTACGCCATGGACACCTCTATGATTGAAATCGAACTGGGATGGAAGCCAATCGAGACGCTTGAGACGGGATTAAGGAAAACCATCCACTGGTTCCTCAGCCATGCCGATTGGATTGCGGCCATTAAGATGAAGCCGGATTATCGTGAGTGGATGACCAAGAACTATCTCCAGCGAGGAGGCGGCGAGTGAGAGGAATCATTCTAGCCGGGGGTAAGGGCACGCGCCTGTACCCGATTACGCTCGCAGCCAGTAAGCAGATGATGCCGGTATACGATAAGCCGATGATTTATTACCCATTGTCTGTCCTGATGCTCGCAGGCATTCGTGAGATTCTCATCATCAGCTCCCCTGAAACGCTGTCCGGGTTCAAGGAATTACTGGGGGACGGAAACCAGTGGGGTCTTCAATTTGACTATGCGGTGCAGGAGCGCCCGCGCGGAATTGCAGACGCATTCCTGGTCGGGGAAGATTTCATCCGCAGGGAACCGGTGTGTCTCATCCTCGGCGACAACATTTTCTTTGGACACGGGTTGACCGACAAGCTTCGCAACGCGGCGGCGTTGACGGCTGGTGCCCACATCTTTGCCTACCGGGTTTCCAACCCCAGCCGCTATGGTGTGATTGAGTTTGATTCGTCGGGGAAGGCATTGAGCATCGAGGAGAAACCCGCTCATCCGAGGTCATCATTTGCCGTTCCGGGCATCTACTTTGTCGATGGCGGAGTCTCGGAAAGAGCTGCCAGGTTGAAGCCGTCAAACCGGGGCGAGATTGAAATTACCGATCTCAATCGGCAGTACCTGGAGGAGGAATCCTTGCATGTGGACGTGCTTGGACGCGGCATCGCCTGGCTGGATGCGGGCACCCATGAAACGCTCCTTCAAGCAGCGAGTTTTATCCAGGCGGTGCAGGACCGGCAGGGGGTGATGATCTCCTCCCCGGAGGAAATCGCCTATCAATTGAACTATATCGGAGCCAATGAACTGCGCAAGCTGACCGATGCCATGGGGGATAATCATTACAGTGCGTACCTTCGCTCCATTGTCGAAGAGGGCTTTACTCCCTGGGAAAAGGCAGGGATGTGAACGCTCTTCTCTTCGGGTCAACCGGCCAGCTTGGCAGCGCTCTATGCAAGCACCTGGCGGGGTTGATCGAGATCGATGCTCCGGACTCAACAACCTGTGATCTTCTTAAGGCAAGTGCATTGACAGCGGTGATTGATTCGCGTCAGCCGGATATCATCATCAATGCGGCGGCATATACCCATGTTGACAGAGCGGAATCCGAGCCGGATGCGGCGTTCGCGGTGAACGCTGAAGCCCCGGGCATTATGGCAAGGATTGCGGCGGATCATGGCATCCCGCTCCTGCACTATTCGACGGATTACGTCTTCGACGGGAAAATGGACCGCCCTTATCAGGAGAGCGAAGACACACGGCCAATCAATGTCTACGGGAAATCAAAGCTGGAAGGTGAACGGCAGATCCGTCAGGCAACCTCTCGCTTCATCATTCTCCGGACGAGTTGGTTGTACAGCATGGACAGAGTCAGTTTCCCTGTGCGCGTGCTGGCGTGGGCACAAGAACAACCTGTTCTGAGAATTGTGACCGATCAGGTGGGCAGTCCCACCTGGGCGGATGACCTCGCCGCTGCATCAGCAGTTTTGATCGAGCGCTGCCTGGGCGATCCCGGTGGGTGGTTCGACCGGCATGGCGGTCTCTATCATCTTGCGGGAGAGGGTTCTGTATCCCGTTTTGACTGGGCAAGAGCGATTCTATCCATGGCTCCCGCTGCGTGGGAAGTCGGGGACGTACAGATCCATCCTGCCGCGTCATCTGCCTTTTCCTCTCCGGCTGTCCGCCCCTCTTTTTCGGCTCTTTCCTCGACGGCTTTCTTCAAGCGCTTTGGTTTTTCCCTTCCACACTGGAGGGAGTCCCTGGAGAAAGCGCTCTCGACGGCTTCCCCGGGTTAATCACAGCAACAGACCTGTCCCAGGTCGGTCAGCCATGCAGCGCAAGCTGGTATGCCGGTGAGCCGCAGCAGACGCGGCCTTGGCGAGCCATCCGCCGGGCAGCAACTGGCTTGAGCGGATATGAGACCCTCCGAAAGAGAATTCTCTTCAAACAGCAGGTTCGGCCTTCCAGGCGTGGGCCAGAGACCATAGGTGAGATGGCTTGAGCCGTCGGGCAAACGGCCGTAACTGAGATTGTATGCCCGCACCCGCAGGTAGGAGATCTGATCCATCACCGTTCCGTCCGGCGCAAGCAGGGAAACTGAATCACCACTGTCGTTGAGTGCGATGCGGGTGGTCGTCCGGAAAAAGACGGCATAGGAGCCTGGAGAGATGGTAATTCCGGTGATGGTGTATGGTGACGATCCTCCCTCGAGCTGGTCGTCGAGTTGCCATCCACGCAGATACACGGGTTCGGGGCCAAGGTTGTGCAGTTCGATGAACTCATCGTAGACGTCGATGTTGCCAGTGCCTTCCCAGTCGTAATGAGGGCGGATGAGGACTTCGTTAATGACGATCCGCCCGAGAATGGGCGTCGGAGAGGGTTGGGGAAGTTGAACCGAATTGACTGACCCCGGCGTTCCGGATATGGGATTTCCGTCGGCATCCCGTCCACACCCGTGATAGCCATTAAACGTACCCCAGTTTCCAGGTCGATCTTCGCCTCCGCGTCTCTCCATGGTAAGGCGCCCATCCGCACTTCCACCCGGCCAGCTTCCGCCGTCCAGATTGGCGCTGTCAATGACCGTCCGGGATGGGTCCAGCAGCCACAGCGTTTCGCCCGTGTTGTTCAGACCGCCAGTGTAGATGAGTTGAGCGGCCCGGTCCGAGATGGTGGAATCATCGGTGCGTTCAAGCAAGAAGAAACTATGAGGGGCGATGCTCCCGGCAAGAAGGATGTGAATGTCACCTCCATCCGTGAGTTCCCAGCCGGCGAGGTCGATGGATGAGCTGGTGGTGTTGTAGAGTTCCATCCACTCATCACTGGATGAAGCACCGGTTCCTGCCCAGGCAAGTTCATTGATGAGAAGGACTCCTGGCTGGTAGCCCGTCCCTGGCGGTGTCGGACTGGGTGATGGTGAAGGCGTTGCAGATGCTGGTGTCGGAGACGGAAAGAGGATGGCGTTGGGCGAGCGTGGTGTGCCGTGAATGGGGTGACCTCCTGCATCGATACCGACTCCCCCCCACTGGGGCGATGTCGCCCAATTGCCGGGCTGGTCTCCACCTCCCCTGCGCTCCATGCTGGCGCGATTGGTCGCAGCGCCTGCCGGCCACCCTCCTCCAGCTTGATTGGCGCTGTCGACCACATTCCCGTTTGGATCGAAGAGATAGAGCGTCTCCCCGTTGTTGTTCAGGCTACCGGTGTAGATGAGATCGGCTGTGATCGAGGCGACGGTCGTGTCATCGGTTCGCTCCAGCAGGAAGAGCCCGTACGCCGGGATCACACCTTGCAAATGTATCGTGATGTCTCCCTGATCGGTCAGCCGCCAGCCCTCCAGATTCAAGGGGGTGGAACCTGTATTGAATAGTTCTATCCATTCATCGTTTGCGCTGTAAGTCGTTCCGCTCCAGGCAATTTCGTTGATCAGCACACTGCCGGGGGGGACAGCCGTTCCTGGAGCAGAAGTCGAGGCGCCGGTTGTTGGTGAAGGCGTCGAAGTGATGGTGGGTGATGCGGTGGCTGTTCCTGTTGGGGTGACGGCGGGAGACGGAGAGGAGGTCGCTGTGGGCGTGCCGGTGGCTGTCGTCGTGGGGCTGGGAGATGGAGAACAGCTTGGCGTCGGGGACGGAGTGGGCGATGGTGCAACCGCCGTTCCGTCCGGCGTGTTGGTCGGGTGTGCCTGCAGGACTGGTTGACTCGGTGGTGATATCAGCACCCCGAGCGCGAGGAACCCGGCACACAGGAGAGGGGCCGGGTGAGCAGCGATCCATGACTGGGTCATCGTTCCCCCTTCGACCCGTTTGATTAACGCTACAACATTCGTTCGCCGGTTGTCAATGTCCTTTCTGCTGCATGGGGACAGCGGTGAGTATAATGGACGATGCAATGAGTGTGCGGCAGGCGCTGGAGAAGCTGCGGATGGACCGCAGGTTTATGGAACAGGTGGCCGCGTGGGAGATTCTTCCACCTCGGCCCGCTGTGCATGCGCCGTATCCTGATGCGCTCGACCCGGTGCTGATCAAAGCGCTTGAACATCTCGGTACGGCTCCCCTCTTCACCCATCAGGCGGAGGCCGTGTCGCTTGCAATGGCCCGGGAGAATGTTGTTGTTGTCACGGGGACGGCTTCCGGGAAAAGCCTGTGCTACAACCTCCCCGTTGTACAGCAGTTACTGGCGGATCCCGAAGGGCGCGCATTGTACATGTTCCCCACCAAGGCGCTTGCACAGGATCAGGCTGAAGCGCTTACGTCGTTTCTTGGGCAACTTTCAGCGGCCGGCATCGTCCCGGTTCGCACTTACGATGGCGACACACCGCGCGGGCAGCGAGCTGGGATACGTCAAAACGCACGCGTCATGATCACCAATCCAGATATGCTGCACACCGGGATTCTCCCTCATCATCCTCGCTGGGCTACATTCTTTGAGAATCTGCAGTGGGTGGTGATCGACGAATTGCATACCTACCGGGGGATCTTCGGATCGAACGTCGCGAACGTGATCCGGCGACTTCGCCGTATTTGTGCATTTTATGGATCCGATCCGCGCTTCATCATGACCTCTGCCACCATCGCCAATCCAAAAGAACTCGCAGAACGGCTCATCGAGGCGCCGGTACACCTCATTCCTCCCGATCTGGACGGCTCACCGAGAGCCGAAAAACATATCATTCTTTATAACCCGCCTGTGATCGATCAACGGCTTGGAATTCGACGAGCCTATACACTTGAGGCCACGCGTGTTGCAGGTGCATTTCTTCGTGAAGATGTGCAGACGGTGATGTTTGCGCGCGCCCGCCGAACGACCGAAGTCTTGCTCGGGTACCTGCGTGATGAAGTGGCTGACATGGGAGGGGACCGAAGTCGAATACGAGGTTATCGCGGGGGATATCTTCCCCTGGAACGTCGAGAGATCGAACATGGATTGCGGTCTGGCGAAGTGCTGGGTGTGGTAGCGACAAACGCACTTGAGCTGGGGGTCGATATCGGGTTGCTGGGGGCTGCCGTGCTTGCGGGTTATCCGGGCAGCATCGCCAGTCTGTGGCAGCAGACTGGACGGGCGGGAAGACGCAATGAGCTTTCTGCGGCGATTGTGATTGCCTCCGCTGCACCCTTGGATCAATTTATCGCATCGCATCCCCGCTATGTGTTTGAACGATCTCCCGAAATGGGATTGATCCATCCCGACAATCTATCCATCCTGCTGCGGCACCTCGCATGCGCATCATTCGAACTTCCGTTTCGAAAGGGCGAGAGGTTCGGCGGGGCTGAACACGTCGCGGAACTGCTGCACTTTCTTGCCGATGAGGGAGATGTACACGAAACCAATGGGACTTTCCATTGGGTCACGGACGTCTACCCGGCTGAAGATTCCTCGCTGCGCTCGGGTGATGAGTCAGAGGTCGTTATCCAGGAGATAGGAGATGGACGCCCAGTGGTTATTGGAGAGGTGGACAGGAGCACAGCGCCCGTCCTCATTCATGAAGGTGCTGTGTATATGCATGAAGGACGTACCTATCTCGTTCGCGACCTGCAGTGGGAGCAGGGCCTTGCGCATGTGGAGCCGGCTGATCTGGATTACTATACCGTTGCAGCCGAGGCGTTTGATCTTCGGGTAAATGCCGTTCATGAAGCGGCAGAGAGCCATGCCGCACGCAGCGCATTTGGCGATGTGCAGATTACATCGCAAGCAGCATCGTATCGTAAGGTCAAACGCTATACCCACGAGACACTTGGCTACGGAACCATCGATCTTCCCCCGAGACAGTATGACACCACGGCGTATTGGACGTGGTTCGCTCCGGAGATTGTCAGCCGGCTGGAAGAGGAGGGTGTGCTTCTTGCTCCGAACGATTATGGCCCGAGCTGGTCAAACGCACGCGATGCGGCGAGGGAGCGGGATCGGTACACCTGCCGACAATGTGGCGCTGTCGAGTCCAGCAGTCACCCGCATCATGTCCACCATCTTGAACCGTTCCGCACCTTTCGCTATGTGCCCGGCGAGAATCGCAACGATCGCCAGGCGAACAAGCTTGACAATCTCATCACACTCTGCCCGGCTTGCCATCACCGTGTGGAGGCAGCCAGAGGAAGGCGCAGCGCGCTGGGCGGCCTCGCCTACACGCTGGGGAACATCGCCCCGCTCTTTTTGATGTGCGACCCGCGCGATATCGGCGTTGTTCCGGAGACGCGTTCAACTTCAACGGGTGGACCGACGATTACCCTGTACGATCGTGTGCCAGGTGGCCTTGGGTTGAGTGAAAGGCTTTTTGACCATCATCTCGACTTGCTGCATGGAGCGAAGGACCTGATCGAAGCTTGTTCCTGTATGGATGGCTGCCCGGCATGCGTTGGCCCGGTCGACGAACACAGCGATGTGAAGCGCATGACAGTGCGGCTGCTTGCGCTAATCCTGGAAGAGAGTCTGTAAATTGCCCCCGTCTCGAAGGGTGTAGAGAGATATCCGTTGACGGGATAATCTTCGGTTGTCAGCGTCGACGAAGGTAAATCGCCCAGTAAAGCAACCCGACGAACAGAGCCCCGCCGATGACGTTTCCGATGGTGACCGGAAACAGGTTGTCCATCAGAAAGCTTCCCCATGTCAACCCGCTGACGCTCAATCCCGAGAGGTGTTCGATCTGCGCGGTGAAAGCCGGGTCGAAATCCTTGATGAACAACCCCATTGGAACAAAGTACATGTTGGCAACGCTGTGCTCGAATCCGGCAGCGACAAATGCCGTGATGGGAAAGAGGATGGCAGCGATTTTCCCGCTGGTGGTCTTTGCGCTGTAGGTGAGCCATACGGCGAGACAGACGAGGATGTTGCACATCACACCGAGGGACAGCGCCTGCAGAAACTCGAAGCCGACCTTGCCGTTTGCGATGGTCAGCGCGGTCGCTCCGATCAGCCCGTCGGCGAACGTATACTGCCGGGCGAGAAACATGATGGCAGCCAGCGCGATCGAGCCCACAAAGTTTCCAGCGTAGACGAGCCCCCAGTTGCGAAGCAGATCGCCGGTTGAGATCGCCTTGCTGGCGACGGCCATGATGAGCAAATTGTTGCCAGTAAAGAGTTCTGCACCGCCGACCACAACCAGGATCAGCCCCAGGCAGAATACCAGCCCCGTGAGTAGTTTAGCAATGCCAAAGGGGACCACTCCGGTCACGCCGGCCGCGACGGTGGTCGCGAAGACAGCGCCCAGCGCAATGAAGGCGCCGGCAAGGATGGCGAGAAGGAAGACCTGGCTCGCAGGCGTACCGGCTTTCTGAATGCCGAGGGCGACCGCTTTGGCGGCCATCTCGGCAGGCGACAGGGCTTTCATGCTCGCGTCATCTGTCATGGGTTGTTTCCTTTCGATTGCTGCAGCGGCGCATCCAGACAGGCTTTGTGTTGGGGAGACCCAATAGTGAAGAAATTCACGAAAGCCTCTGTCATGGTCGGCTGGACGCGGACGAGCGCAGTTAAGGGGAGAACCCGCTGGCATCAGCGGGTTCCTGGTTCCTTCATGATTCGGCTTGACTAAAGCACCACAACATTCGCTGCTTGCGGTCCTTTCGGGCTGTCTTCGATGGTGAACTCGACGCGCTGCCCTTCCTCAAGTGTGCGAAAGCCTTCTGCCTGAATCGCAGTGTAATGGACAAAGACATCGGGTCCATCTTCTCTGGCGATAAAGCCGTAGCCCTTCTCACTGCTGAACCACTTGATCGTTCCAATGACGCGCTCGGACATGCTTGTTCGTCTCCTTTCGGAACAGCAAAAAAGAACGGTGCAAGGTGCTTGTTTCGTTCATCAGTGGGCGGTTTAGAGGAAGAGCCTTGCTGCCCAGAAGAGATTCCGGACGAGGGGCTGTAAATCTATCTTACGTCCAGCTAGAACGCACATGCTACCTGCTCCTGAGATGATAGCATGAATTTTAGTGCGGAAACAAGACAGGATATGTTCCCGGATCCGTGCTGCTGCAAAATGAAAAGCAGGCTTGCATTCGTGTATGATTGCGGTGAGAAGACTTTACATGGCGATCAACAAGGATGACATCATGACCAGAGCGGGAAACCGGGAGTGGATCGTTGTCGATGCCCATGAGGACATCGCATGGAACCGGATGTTATTCGGCAGGGACATCATGCTGCCGGTCTCGGAGTCGCGAGAGCGCGAACGGACCACATCCATACCGGACTGGGTTGGCGAAACCATGCTTGGGATCCCCGAATATCTCGCCGGGAATGTGTCGATTGTCTTTGCGACGTTGTTTCTCACCCCTGTAAGGTGGCAGCACGGAGAGTGGGAACGCATCGCCTACGCGGATGAAGAGGAGGCGCACCAGGCATATGTCCGACAGCTTGAGGAATACCGCACCCTTTTTGAGCGTTTTCCGGATGTCCTCGTGCCTCTGGAGTCGAACGCCGATCTTTCATCTCATTTGAACGAGAATGATGGCGGCTCAAATCGCGTTGGGCTGGTGCTCGCCATGGAGGGCGGTGATGCCATCCGGGAGCCAAGTGAAGTGGGCTGGTGGCAGGAACGGGGCGTCCGGATTGTGGGACCGGCATGGTCGGGAACCAAGTACGCTGGGGGCACACACGAACCTGGTCCACTTACAACAGCAGGGCGAGAGCTGCTCGCACGCATGGCTGAGCATGATCTCATTCTCGATATCAGTCACATGACGGATGAGGGCGTGCATGACGCGCTGGACAGGTATCCCCACAGCATCATCGCATCCCATGCCAATCCAAGGGCACTTCTGCCAGGCAGTGCTGCCCCTGAACGCCACCTTTCAGACGACGCCATCCGCGGCATTGCGAAACGTGATGGTGTGATCGGCATTGTGCTGTACAATCCATTTCTGAAGGATGGATGGAGACGCGGGCATCCCAGGAACGAGGTGACTCTGGATCACGTCGCGACAGCCATGGACTATATCTGCCAACTGCTGGGTGACGCAGAGCACGTCGGTATTGGCAGCGACTTCGATGGTTGCCTCGGCCTTGACAGTGTGCCTGCTGGACTTGACAGCGTGGCTGACCTGCGGTTTATTGGCGATACCCTGGTGAAATGGGGTTATGACCATGCTGATGTCGAAGCTGTTCTGGGAATGAACTGGCTCAGACTTTTACAGCGAGCGCTGCCTGAAGGATGAAGCATGCCATTTGAAGCGATCCCAAAAGAGAAAGTACGCTCAGCCCGGCTATGGCTATTGATGGTCGTTGCCGGGATCGTCGCCTTTGTGATCGGTGTTGCACCGCAGGTCATCGGGATGAATCGCAGCCAGGTGATTGGCTTTGTGCAAATCGGCGTCTGGCTTCTTGGACTCGCCGTAACCATCCTGGCCAGCTTCATTGTCATCCGCATTTTTCGTAACCGGCGTCCTCTTTCCTTGCGAGCGGATATTGGTATGCGGTTGATCGCAACAGGATATGTCGTCTCGGCGACTGCCTCACTGGCGGATTTCATCGGCGTTGGCGCACAGCGCATGCCGGCAATTTCCTTTGGCCCCCTGCAAGTATTTGGTCTCGTGATCGGGATTGTCACCTCCGTCCTCGGACTCTTCCTCTATTGGCCCCGGACTCATGAACTCGAAGAAGAAGCGAGCCCCCAGGAGAAGGAACACGAATAGAGCGTTTCCCCAACGAATGGCTGTGTGGACGAGGTCCCATGAGGGGCCTCGTTTTGCATATCAGAGCGTGAGGAGGACGATGGCTGTACTGAGCAGAATCCCGCCAAGGATAAGGATACTCCGTGGCCATACCTGCTTGAACTTCTGAACGTCGACGAAATGGACACGATCCGCTGCAAGGTGAACGGGATTGTAGCGCGGGCCGATGATGAAGCTTATTGCGGTACCGCCGATGAGCCCCCCAAGATGTCCCCAGTTGTCGATCCCCGGCATGAAGCCGATCGCGAGGTTGATCAGCGCGACGACAATAATCTGCCGTAATTGGTCCTGCCCGAATCGGCCAAAGGCTGTGCGGTGGAGATAAAGGAAGCCTCCCATGGCGCCGAGGAACCCGAAGATGGCACCGGATGCTCCAACCGAGCGAGCATCATTGAAGGCGATGCTCAGCAAAGATCCCGTTGCAGCGGACAGGAGGTAGATGACCAGGGTACGGGCATGCCCGAAGAATTTTTCTACACCGGGGCCAATGGCATACAGAGAATACATGTTGATGAGAAGATGGTAGCTTCCGCCATGTACAAAGATTGGCGTGACCAGGCGCCAGAGTTGACCACCCTGGATATCCAGATTGGATTTCGCAAAGGAAGCTGCAACGACATCGTAGCCGAGCAGCACGTCGCTGATAACCTGCCCCCCATAAAAGAGCACGGTCAGTCCAATCAGACTGAAAACGACAGGGTAAAGACGAATACGCTCAGCGAGGGAGATGCCTGGGCGAGGAGTTTGTCTGGGGCGGTCCGTCATATGTGAATGGATCTCGGATGGGATCGGTGGTGTTCGGCGTCAATGATGGACAGTACGACGTCAACGGTATGCTCAAGCTTGTTGTCGGCGTTCACGATATAGTAATCAAAGTCTTCAACCCGTTTCAGTTCCTGACGGGCGGTTGCGATGCGCAGCTTAAGGTTCTCCGGAGACTCTGTCTGTCTGGATTTCAACCGGTCCACCAGTTCCTGTTCATCCTGAGTGGACAGGAAAATGAGGATCGCTTCAGGATACAGTTTGCGAATGGTCTCGGCCCCTTGCACGTCGAGTTTCAGAATGACGTCCCGGCCGCTCGCGAGGGCATCTTCAACCTGCTGACGGGGAATGCCTTTGTAATCATCGTACACAATGGCGTATTCGATGAGATCGTCGTTCTCAATCATTTCGGCAAATTCATCGCGCGTGACGAAGAAGTAATTCACGCCATCCGTCTCGCCTTCCCTGATGGGGCGGGTCGTCGCAGTCACCACATAGTGAAGTGGAAGGTCGCGGGACTTCATCGCCTCCAGGACGGTATCCTTGCCGACACCGGAAGGGCCTGAAATGACGAAAATCAGGGGTGAGCGCTGCTGTTTGTGAAGTTCTTCAAGCATGGCGTGCTTCCTCCGTCACCGCAGAGTATAACCGATTTGACCCTCCAGGACATGTGGGGAGTGAGACGGGTTGCCGGGGTGGAGGAGCCGCACTAACTGGTGATGTCCTGTCGTTGGAACAGCCAGAGACAGAGCGCGATGAAGCCTGCCAGAAGTCCTGCCAGCAGCAGCGCCGAGGTGCCCGCATTGAGGTCATTGGTGAAGGCGGGAAGGCCGGTGTATAGGGGGGAGTCGTGCAGCAGCCAGGATCGCAGGTTATCGATGAGATACCCCGGGAAGTAAGCGTAGGCATTGACAATGTCAGGTTTTTCAAGAAGGCGACTTAGCAATGTCATTAAGATTGGGGCGAGCATTTCCAGCATGGAGAGTCCGAAGCTGAGGAGAAGGCTGCCGACGATGGTGCGTGTGAGCAGCGCAGAGAGTGTCGCAAAACACGCAAGGAAAAGACTCTGGATGAAAGCCAGGCCGGTTTCGAGGGCATACGCTTCCAGGAAGGCAGCCCGTTCATCGGCGGGCAATCCCCCTTCCGTCTCGATCCCGAGCAGATGGGCTGTTCCATACCGGACGGGACCGCTGATGAGCGAGGTCAATCCAATCGCCATGACCACGAGCAGCGCCATGGTGACAATCTTGGTCAGGAGGATAGCCCGGCGCGATCGACGCGGAACGAGGCTCTTCCACGTCCCCCATTCATACTCGCCGGCAACCATGACTGCCATGAAGGCGAGTAGCGGAAGCCGGCTGATGGATGCGGTGGGGAAGCGCGTGATGATATCCCACGCAGCCAACATGGGCCCGGTCCAAGAGGGACTCATTTCCATCTCGACATTCCCGCCAAGAAGGAAGAGCAATCCCATGACAAGGATGAACGCGAACAGGCCCACCGGGTAAAGCCAGATGGTAAATCCAGCCAGCATGCGGTTGCCGATCAGCTTCTTCCATTCCGCACGGAGAAGATCCATCATGACCCTTCCTCTCCGCTGGTTGCTTCCAGGAAGTAGTCTTCCAGGGTCTGATGCTCGGCGTGGATCTGGTATATATCCACGTCATGACTGAGCAGCTCGCGCAAGATGGCCGGTGCTTCATCTTCCTCTGCAAAGATTCGCAGCCAGCCTCGTTGCGATGTCGTTTCTTCCTCTTCGATAGACCAGCGTGGTGTTAACTGGGCCGCTGCGCGCGAGGCGGGGTCAGCTTCAACACGCAGGTGCGTGCGCCCGCGCCGCAGTTCTGCAACGGCCGATTCGCGGACCAGATGCCCTTTGTGGATAATGGCCACGCGATCACAGATCAACTCCACTTCCGACAGAATATGGCTTGAGAGAACGATCGTCTTCCCCTGTTCATCGGCGAGCTGCCGCAGGAACTGGCGCATTTCATGCATGCCTGCCGGATCCAGCCCGTTCGTCGGTTCGTCCAGGATGAGGACCTCGGGATCGCCTAGAAGAGCGGCAGCCATGCCGAGGCGCTGCTTCATACCGGTGGAAAACTGTTTTACTGCCCTGCCTTCACTTCCGCTGAGACCAACCTGCTCCAGCAGATGAGGAACCTGTTGCAGGTCATGTCCGGCCGTCCGGGCAAGGATGTTGAGGTTATCTCGTGCTGTCAGAAAACCATAGAACGCGGCATCTTCAACGAGGGCTCCAATGGACTGGACGGCTTTTCGGCTTGTTCGGACATTCACCCCGTGAAGAAGGACGCGCCCGCTCGTTGGCCGGATGAGATCAAGAATCAATCGAATGGTGGTGGACTTGCCGGCGCCGTTTGGGCCGAGGAAGCCGAAGACCTGATGGGGGGCAATCGCAAGATTAACGTCGCAGAGAGCTTCAACGCGAGCTTTCCTGGATTGGAAGGTCTTGCTGAGACCGTCGAGCTCCAGTACTGGATTCATGATCCCTCTGGCCATCGCGGTGGGTAACAATCGAATTATAGTGCCGCTTTCAACTCGTACGGCGCCCGTGTAATGCAACTGCAAGGTTGATTATGTCAGCCGCTGGAAGACAATCTCCTGGATGGCTTCCTGAACGTCGTCAATGGTGTGCGAGGCATCAACCCTGTGCCAGCGTTCCGGTTCAGCCTCGGCCAGTTGCAGGTAACCCTCCCGGACACGCCGGTGGAAAGGTAGATCGTATGCGTCAAGCCGGTTCCACTCCCCCTCGTTTTGTTTGCGTAGGAGACCGTCTTCAATGGGCAGGTCCAGCAACAGCGTGAGATCCGGGACCAGACCATCGGTTGCGAACGCGGTGATGGTCCTGAGTGCCTCGACATCCAATCCGTGGCCATAACCCTGGTAGGCGAGTGTGGAATCGTAGAAACGATCGCACACCACAACACCACCCTGCTGGAGATGGGGCAGGATCACATCACGTACATGCTGGGCACGAGACGCCGAGAACAACAGTACTTCCACGCGAGGGAGCATGGACGTGTTTTCCAGATCCATGAGGACGCGTCGGATTTGTTCGCCGATAGGCGTGCCGCCGGGCTCTCTCGTGTGCAAGACATCATACCCGCGCCGTTTCATTTCGGCACATAGTGTGACGGCTTGAGTGGATTTTCCACAACCTTCTGGTCCTTCGAGCGTGATGAAGTACGTCAACTTCGAAATATCCTTACTCTGCGCCGGGGTTCTTTCCCGGAAGAATGTGAGACCAGATCGGCTTGCTGCGCCATCTGGTGTTGAAGCCGGCGAACGTGTGCTGCTGCGGGTGAGAGGTCGACGGAGTGCGCACCATTGAGCACGGTCTGGATGGCGTCACGCGCTTCTTTGATGCCGGCTTCCATCGAGGGATCATTCGCTGGTCCGGCACGGAGATTGAAGATTTCCTTGATGAAGTTTTCAATTTGCGTCGTGGAGTTGGCGCGCAGCACGTAGATGGGAATGCCGCGCTCTTCCGCACGATTGACAACCTTCTCTCCCTTGCGGTAGGTCCCGCGCAAGGTGACGAACACATCCGCCTCGTCGAGCTCATCGACAAGGTGGCCAGGGACGTTGAAGTTCTTGGCTGCCAGGCGCAGACGGTTACGGGCCACGCCGTAGGAGTAGATGCGAATGGGGCGCAGCGCGGCGTGCGGGGGTTGGGAAGCTGAGGGAGGAAATGGCAGCGGCTGATGGGCCGAGTCGCCGCGCATGACTTTCCCGGAACGGTGTTTCCCCGCATTGCCGTTGATGGAACGCCCGCCGGGCATCCTGGCTTGTTCGACGTGAATATCCCCTTCGACATCCCGGTAGCGCAGTTGTGGCGTAAGCGGTTTGCCGCGCAGCAGGCCGTCTACGGCGTCTGAGACGCCATCGTGGATGACAAGCTGATCGCGCGTCTGGATTTCGATGAGCACATCGAAGGTCGGCGCCGCGCGGCGCTCGAGGACGGTCTTCTGAGTCCCTCTCCGGCGCGCTTCTTCATCGGACAAGGTTACGGATTCAATCCCACCAATAAGGTCGGAAAGGGTGGGATTAAGCAGGAGGTTTTCGAGATTGTTGCCGTGTGCGGTTCCAATGAGCTGCACGCCTCGCTCTGCAATGGTGCGAGCGGCGACCGCCTCAAGTTCACGGCCGATCTCGTCGATGACGATCACTTCCGGATTGTGATTCTCGACGGCTTCGATCATGACCTCGTGCTGCAACGTTGGTTCGCGCACCTGCATGCGGCGGGCTTTCCCGATGGCCGGATGAGGCACATCGCCGTCGCCGGCAATCTCATTGGAGGTGTCTACAATAATGACGCGCTTGGTCTCGGCAAGAATGCGCGCCGCTTCGCGCAGCATGGTGGTCTTCCCCACACCCGGCCGACCGAGCAGCAAAATGCTGTGCCCGCTGTGAATGAAGTCGTCGATGATGTCGATCGTACCGAACACCGCACGACCGACGCGGCATGTGAGGCCGACGATGTCACCATGACGATTGCGGATGGCGGAGAAGCGATGCAGGGTGCGCTCGATTCCGGCGCGGTTGTCCGCGTCGAATTCACCCAGCCGATTGACCACGTACTCGAGCGTGTCGCGGGTGACTTCCTTCTTGCTGAGCGCAACCTCGCCAATATTCTGGAAGCGGGCGGTGGGTTGCCTGCCCAGGTCGAGAATAACCTCAAGGAGGTCTTTTGTGTCACCTGCCTCAAGGGTTCGACGTGCGATTTTCTCCGGCAGCGCCGCAAGATAGTCGTTCAGATTGTCGGTGATCTTGTTTTTCATCATGCTCGTATCAGTCTCTGTCTATCCATCATACCGTGAGATGGGTGCGGTTGGTTCAGGTTGTGTTCCATCCAGCGCAGGGAGGCTTGCCGGGACATTCTGATGTACGGCCGCAGTGAGTCGGCGAACCATCACCGCCTGATCGCTGCACGGCGAGAAGCCAAGCTCCTGCAACGGCATCGCAAAGCCACCCTGGTACGACCGTACGCAGACATACAGGTCAGTTTGCGCGGCGGCCCCATAGCGCGCAAGGAAGTTGGTCAGCAGGGACTGGATGGATTGCACAGCAGGGTGAAAGTATGGCTGGAGACGAACGCCAAGCGGCCCGCGCGTCACATCGAGGATGGCGACCAGATCCCCATTGTGACAATGGACCCAGAAGCGATGGTTGTTGGCAAAGGGATCTGGATCAACCTGCTGGACAAGCGGGGGGATGAGGTTGATGTAGAGATGGTGCAAGGCGTTTCGATCTTCGGGGGTTGCTGTGCGCCACTGTGATGATATGGACGCTGGCGCTTCCACAGGAGGCCGCTGGATATGCCAGATGCGCTGGCGGGCGAAAATGGCGAAACCGGCATGCCGCAGCAGTTCGAAGACGGTGCTTTGCTCGTCAACTTCCGCGATGAGCATATGTGCCCCACGTTGACCTGCTTCGGCAATCAGGCCTTCCAGGAGCGCTGTGGTCGAAGCCTGCCCGAGCCGTTCCTCAGGCCCGAGGAACGAGAGGCGAGCGTGACGGTGACCGGGCCGGTGGTAGATCTGGCCGATGATGCGTCCCGATCGACGGGCACCGTCGCCTTCGATCAAGCGGCAGTACGTGCTGCTGAGGTCTGCATGGTTGAACAGCAGGTCGTGAAGCATGAGGGTGGGCTGGGTGTAGGCTTGCCGCGAATCGAGTACCAGCATACGGCGTCGCATGCGGTACAACCAGGGTATGTCGCGCAGCGCAAAGGGGCGTGTCATTTGGCGCCCTCCACGATGGATGCGAAGTAGTGATGGAAACGCTCATCCCCGGTTAGCTCCGGATGGAAACTCGTTGCCAGCAGGTGACCTTGCTGCGCGGCGACGATGCGCGGCTCGCCGCTGTTGGATTCAAGGGACGCAAGAACGCGTACGTTCTTCCCCACATGCTCGATAATGGGAGCGCGGATGAACACGGCCGGGAACGGCCGCTGCGGATCCGGAAGGGAAGGGACCGGAAGCTCGGTCATGAAGCTATCGACCTGGCGGCCAAACGCATTGCGCTCGACCTTGATGTCCATCAACTCCAGCAGAGGCTGATCACGACGGACGTCTTTGGAGAGAAGGATGGCACCGGCGCAGGTGCCCCAGATGGGACGTCCCTGCCCGAAGCGTCGCAGCGGCTTGATGAGGCCGAATGTGCTGGCGAGTTTTCCAATCGTGGTCGATTCGCCACCGGGGATGATGAGGCCATCGGCGTCGTTGAGGTCGGCCGGGAGACGAATCGCAAGTGGCTCCACCCCGATGGACTGGAGCATGGCCATGTGTTCCTGGACATCGCCTTGCAGTGCAAGGACACCGATTGTCGTCATTGCCATCCTGCCGACTGCTGCCGGTCTCTATTATAAAGCGCGGGCGCTGAAACTGCCTACGCCCGCGCTGCCATGTTGTCTTGCGGAATACCGGCGAGTCACCAGCCCCGGTCTGCCAACCGCTCGTGCTCTTCGAGCTCGCTGACGCCGATCCCGACCATGGGTTCACCGAGATTCTTGCTCACCTCGGCGAGAATGTCCGGGTTGCTGTAGTGCGTCACGGCCTCGACAATCGCCTTGGCGCGCACGGCTGGATTACCGGACTTGAAGATGCCGGAGCCAACGAAGACGCCATCGACCCCCAGTTGCATCATCATGGATGCATCTGCAGGCGTGGCGATTCCGCCGGCGGCAAAATTGACGACCGGCAGGCGGCCCAGCTGCTTGATCTCTTTGACGAGGTCGTAGGGCGCTCCGATGGATTTGGCATAGGTCATCAACTCCTCGTCCGGCATGACCTGCACCATCCGGATAGCTTCGTTGACAGCACGCGCATGGCGGACCGCCTCGACGACGTCGCCGGTGCCCGCCTCTCCCTTAGTGCGCATCATGGCTGCGCCCTCGCCAATGCGGCGCAATGCCTCTCCCAGATTGCGGCACCCGCATACGAAAGGGACCTTGAAATCGTGCTTAAGAATATGGTGCGATTCATCTGCCGGTGTGAGAACTTCTGACTCGTCGATGTAGTCCACGCCGAGGGCTTCTAGGATCTGGGCTTCAGCGAAATGGCCAATGCGGCATTTTGCCATCACCGGGATGGAGACAGCTTCCATGATGTCAAGGATGAGAGCAGGGTCGCTCATGCGAGCGACGCCGCCATCGGCACGGATGTCCGCCGGCACGCGCTCCAGCGCCATCACCGCCACGGCGCCCGACTCTTCGGCGATGCGCGCATGCTCAGGGGTGACCACGTCCATGATCACGCCGCCTTTGAGCATCTGTGCCAGACCCTTCTTAACGGCAAATGTGCCGGTCTCTTTGTCCACAACAACCTCCTGGCAATCCGTCATTTCCCTTGCTGATTCTACCACGCTGCAACGAGCAACAGCAGGGGAGGATGTTTCACGTGAAACGAGTCGAGACGGGCGTTTCACGTGAAACAGGGCGCTGTGCATCGCCGGTCATCCCGGGCGGTGTTGCGTATTACTCCGCAGGAGCCTTGTGTTCCTTGCGTAGGTGGAACGTGCGTTTCAGACGGTCCAGAAGGGGGTGAGATGGCGGGGCGGCTCGGAACAACTCACTTGCGACCGCTTCCCAGTCCTCCTCGGGGAAATGCGCTTCAATGACGCTGCGGCGGTGCTGTGTCGTCCAGTGAATGAGCTGGCGCCGTTCGTGGCTTTCAAGCAGCGCTCCGGCAATCCACCACAGCCATGCGAGCCAGCGCGCGTTGAGAAGACGGAAGAGGAAGGGATGGGACAATGAGCGGAGCCAGGGTTTGGGTAGGTTTCGGCCATATGCCCATAATGCAAAGCGGTAAAAGGTGCGCTCGAGCCGGACCATGTTCTTGTCGTGGCTGGAGTCCGCGCGTTTGCCTTCGGGGAGCATGTTTGCGATCTCGGTGCCCGGAAAGAAGGTCATCGAATACAGGGCGAGCTGGAACGGATAGGGTAGCCGGTCAAGAAGTTCCAGTGTGAGACGCTGGTCCTCGGCCTCCTGAAAGGTTGGGTCGATGATGAAGTCGTACACGGGGGTGCGGATCCGATCCCGAAAGGACGCCAGCAGGTCGCCGGTTTTCACAAGGCGTTCGAGGCTGTTATGGCGCCGGTACAGTTCCTGGATGCGCGGACTGCCGCTTTGCATCCCGATCCACACATACCGCAGCCCGGCATCAACGAGAGCTTCCATGCGGGGGCGGTCAAGGGTGGTGGGGCTGGCACAGGCGAAGAAGGGTAGCCCGACTTCGGCCTTGTAGAGGTCAGCAAAGTCCTCCAAGACGGCGTGCGGGGCGGCGAAGAAGGTGTCATCCATGAAGGCGACCCGATCAATGTACGGCATGCTCGCGCGCATGTGCTGAATTTCCGCGATGATGCGCTCGTTGCTCATTCGGCGAATGCGATTCCAGTTCGGGTAAAGTCCTTTATAAAAGGAGTTGCAACAGAAGGCGCAGTGATGCGGGCAGCCCCGGGTCGCCCAGATGTGGTAGGCAGAACCCGCGCCGAAACTGTACCCGTCACTCAGGTACCAGCATGCAAGGGCAGGTGTCAGCGGTTGCAGCATGCCGTGGTGCAGAATGAGATCTCCCTCGTTTGCGTAAAGCGGGAAAGGCAGCGCGTCGAGGTCCTGCAACAGAGGACGGAGAGGGTTGAGGATGATATCCCCGGCGGGCGATCTCCACCCTAGATTGTCAATCTGGCGTCCGTCTCCGCCGCGCTCCAACTCGTTCACGAGGTCAAGCATGGCAAATTCGCCCTCGCCCCGGCAGATCCAGTCTGCATGCTGAAGGCATTCTTCAGGCGAGACCGTGGCATGGATGCCGCCCCAGATGATAGGGGTTGTTATCCGGCTCTTGAGGTGATCCGACAGCGCGGCAAGCCGGGGAAAGTGGTAGGTGGCGCAGGTCATGCCCACGAGGTCGACGCCTTCGCATCGATCTGCGACCGCATCCATTACCTCGCCTGGATACAGGTGGCGTATGGATTTGCCCGGGAGAGGTTCGATTTCCTCCGGCAACGGGAGGAACAGCATTTGGACCTCGTGGCCTTCCTGTATTAGGCATGCGCCAATCTGGCGCAGCCCATAGGCGATCAAGCTGCCTTGAGGTGATATCAGCACGATCTTCATGGGGAACTCTCTTCGTTGCTCCGGACAGGCATCCCTGGAGTTTGCAGTGTCTGAAAAAGATGCGCCACGATGACGGAAGGAATAAACGAGGCAACTGCATGCGTGCATGCTTCGGCGTGATAGGTCTGCAGCCGCATTAGCGCGGTATGCAACGTGCACGCAAGTGCTTCCACGGAGAAATCAGCGCTGATCTCGCCATGACGGCCCGGTTGAATGATGTTGGGGATCTCGCCTGCAGGTGTCGCGGCAACCGGAAGCCCACATGCAAGGGCCTCCAATACGGTCAGCGGCATTCCCTCATAATGGCTGGCAAGAAGGAAGACATCTGCTGCTTGATAGTATGCTGGCAGCGACTCGTGCGGCTGTTTTCCGAGCCACAGAATGCGTTTCGGGTATCGGGAGATCTTTTGCTTAATCTGATCGAGAAGGAGCCCTTCGCCTACAAGCAGCAGTTGCAGCTCGGGCATGGTTTGCAGCACCCTGATAAAGGCGTTGATTAACCCGAGCGGGTTCTTCTGCTGGTCGAGGCGGCCGCAAAAAAGAACCCATCGATCCGATGCGTTAAGGCCGGGATGTCTCTTTTCAAGGTCGAGGCGGATAGCTTCCTTGGGGCGGGAGGCGGGCTTGAACAGGTCCGGCTCAAACCAGGTGGGGAGGAATGTGAATCGGTCTGCGATCTGCGAATACCGCTTGCGATAATCGGAGGCGGTCGGCTGATGTACGACGAAGATGCGGTCGAGGCGATGGAACACATGCCTCTCAACCCGACGGTACATGCGAGGGATATGCCTCCAGCGAACATCCGAACCCGGTCCCTCGATCTGTGCCTGAACATCGTTGTGAACCACCGCCGCGCGCAGACGAGCGCCTGGTGTCCTGACCAGTGCCGGTTCAATGCGGTTGAATAATAGTGAGCAGCCCTCCCAATTGATGCGGCTGGAAAGGAGGGCAACTGTGAAACGCAGGGACAGGGGCGACGCGTCGCCGTCACTCTCTGCAGGGGCTTTCAGCAACGGGAGGAAATCGATGGTTCGACCTTCGAATTGACGATTCTGCCATTGGCCACAGGTATGCTGAGTCGTGGCGGACTCAACGCCAATCATGCTTAGGGTGACCCACGGTGGCGCATGCCTCAACAGTCCGCGCGCGAAGACTTCTGCACCACCGATCTTTACCCCCCAGGGGTCTGAAGGATGTACGAGACAGAATCTCATGGTGGTATTGTCCTGCGATCCGCGCGGCGGGCTTCGATAAAGCGAAGCAATTGATCGGCCTGGGATGCCCAGCTATGGGTGTGAAGGATGAGCTCTCGCGAGCGCAGACCCTTCCCTTGCCATGCATCGATGCCGTTTGCGAGTGTGTCGATGGCTTCGGCAATTGAGACAGGCGAGGGCTGCTCAAGCCAGACGATGCCCGGAAGGCTGTCGGCGACCTCTCGAAAACCGGGCATGTCGGTGAGAATCACAGGTTTGCCACGGGCAAGAAACTCCATGAGTTTAATGGGGTTGTTGCAGTTCCAATAGTCACCAGCAGGGTAGGCCATGATCGCAGCATCGGCCATATCCAACCATGCAGGAATGTCGCTGTGAGGAACAGGTGGGTGCAGGGTGACGCGAGTGGATAAACCCAGGTGCCTGATTCTCGATCGCAGTGCCGATTCGGCGGGACCCTTGCCGAGCAGTAGGAAATGGATATCCTGCCGCCGGCAGAGGGCAAGCGCATCCAGGGTTTCCAGCAGTCCGCGGTTGAAGCTCCACTCTCCATGCTGAATCAGCACCACCTGTCCCTGCATCGTTTCCGGGCGGGGTTGTGGGTTGATCGACATCTCATGAAAAGGTGGTCCGACGCCGGAGCCCCATATCCCAATGCGTTCGGGCTTGATGTCATGACGGGCACAGATCAATTGCCTGTAGTATTGCGTAATCACCGTGGCGCCGTCCAGGTCATCTTTGACGCGCTGCCAGGCTTGATCGTCAATATACCTTCTAAATAAGGTCTTAATACTCGCCATAACGCCTTGTGAAGGATGGTCGCTGGGAGTCCGGTGATCGGTTAGTAAAAGGGGACGGTCGTCCTGTTCAGGGGACCAGAGTCCGGAAAGCCAACAGGTGAATGGATCGAAGATGATGACATCAGGCTGGAACTCCCTGGCGAGGCGACGCAACAGCCCGGGAGCAAATAGGCGAAGGGAGGCGAGTCGCCCGCCCGGGAAACGCCAGTGCGCCAGGGGCACAATAACGCCGGGAGGAAATCCCTCCGCCAGTCCCTGAGTCACCAGGCGAACCTTGTGCCCGGCCAGGATCAATTCCTCCGTCATGCTGCGCCATGTGACGATGTGGAGTGAATCAATGTCCGTCTGGAGGCGCGGGAACCAGAGGATGTTCATGCTTCACCAGCCCGTTTCCAGCGCCAGAAACCAAGCTGTCGACGAAAGCGAAGCATTTGGAGCCAGGGGGCTCGCAAACGGATTGTACGCACGATGGATGCTTCAAGCCAGTGGGTTCCATTCAATTGTTCACCGGAGAGGAGCCGGGCGAGTATGCGGCCTGATGAAAGTGTCACGGCCATTTCTTCCGCCCGGGATTCAATCATACCGGAAAAGACCTCTACCTTGCCGTAGACGGCAGCTTCCTGCGGGGTAGGATGCTGGAAAAACGCTGCGGCTGACCGCGCCGTCGCTTCGTGCCAGTCAGCGATGCTCCAGTCCTCCGGGCGCGAGTCACTGATCATGTCCCGAACGAAATGCATGATGGCTTTCTGTTGGATACCCAATCCCCATGCAAGCGCCGATTCGTTCCTGGAGGCATTAAGCTGTGGTTGGATGCCATGCTCCTTGGCTTGATACCCGATGACCTGACCATGATCGGCTGCAGTGAAGAGCTCCAGCAATGCGGCGTATGTCAACCAGGAGACAAGGAGATGGGGATCTCTTCCGGTGTGGTAAGTGAACAATCGATCATGGTCCCGTCTCAGGTGGTTCTTATCAAGGGCGAAGTAGAATCCTGTGATCGGCTCTTGGCTGTTCTCGGACAGCAGATTCCCTAATGCATACTGAAGACGACCTTTCCAGCCGAGGTCAACCATGGCCCACGGCGTACCGTCACAAAGACTTTCTTGAAGGAGGTAGTCCCGGGCCAATTCCCACGTTCTCGATGAAGTATTGCCATCCACGGATGGAGGCATGCCATGACGCTGGCTGTTTGGTTCACGAACAAACCAGGCCTGGCGTGATCCATAGAGATACCTCAGTTCAACCGAAAGCGACAGCGCTTTGACCAGTTCCGCAGCGATGTTACGCAGGATCTGCCCTTCCCGGCTGATGAAATACAGGCGCTGAATGCCCAGTCTTTCCGCTTCAGTGAGAACCCAATACAGGTAACCAAGCAGAATGGGTCCCGCGACGCCGCTGGAGACATCATGGATGCATGCTTCTTGAGGGTTGAGATGACCGGGTTCGAGCAGCCGTGCCATACGGGCTGCACCCGCCAGCCGGGAGAAAAATGCGCCAGACAGCGGGGCCCCCTGGAGTTGGGTTTCATACCGGTTGGGACAGGCTGCTGTCATGGGCTGGACGCGTACACCGAGACTGCGAGGCATGGCAATATCACTGTGCCTGTTGTCGCCATGATGAAGGATTTGATCGAGACGGACGTCCTGCTTTGCGGCGAGGAGATGAAAGAGCTTCCCATCAGCTTTGCTGCAGCGTTGAGCGCTGGACACCAATAAGAGGTCACCTTCCTGAAAGAAGCCGAATTCTACCAATATGGATTGGATAACTTCCTGGGGAAGATACATGTCCGTGAGGAATGCGATAGCAAGGCCTTGTTGACGCGCGGCAGAGACCGCGTGCAAGCCGCCCGGCACCGGGTGAATTGCATCCCTCTCGGCCTTGATTTCCAGGTCCATAGCGTGGGTGCATTGCTGCGATGTCCAGGACAGGTTCTCCTTGATGTGTTGATAAATTTCCTTCAGTTGCACTTCCCTTGTTCTGCTTTGCTGTCGGGCTTGTTCTTCAGCGGCGATCCGTATCGTCTGCCAGGATTCAGGCGAGAGTTCGGAGCCCTCGTGCGCAAGCCTGCTTCCGATGTCAAGAAAAACATCCTCTGGCCTCGTGACATTGCGGACGAGGAGGGTGTCAAACACATCGAAGGAGGCGATCCGGATCATCGTCGATACCCTGTTGCAAGGAGATTGGGGGTAATTGGGAGTTCGCGCGCCGACCAACCGAGTTCAGCAATGAGCTCCAATTTGCGGCGAAGGCGGAAGCTTCGAAGCAGCGCCCAGCGCAGGGAAGCCCTTGAGGGAAGAAGGGGATGGTGCGGTTTCTGCATCAATTCATACCCTCGTATGTCGATGTCCTGAAACCCCGCATGGAGAAGGCGCAGCTCGAGGCTTGTTTCTGTGAAGCTGGTTTCATGTGTCCAGCAAATATATCGCCAGCGCATCGCGATGGATGCGTTTGCGTTGGGAGTCGTCAAAATCACACGACCTCCAGGGCGAAGGCTCCTGTAGACTGCGTTAAGGAACGCTGCACAAGTCTGGACGGGTATGTGTTCGAGCAGATCGAGGAGGAGGATGGCATCAAATGGCTCAACCTGGTCGCGCAGGAATGCAACACCATCCGGGCTGTGGAAGACGGGCAAGCCTTGTTGCTGACACCCGCGAACGAGGTCACGATCCCGATCGACGCCGATGCCGTTTGTGTATCCAAGTTGGGCGAGCGTGATGAGCGTGAAGCCCATGCCACAGCCGAGATCGAGGATTCTTGCCTGGCGATCCACGGGCAGGAGCTCTTGAAGAAGTCGAGTGAAATAGGCCTGTTGCTGAGCGATGTGATCCGGCGTGTAAGAATGCCAGCGCTGATACACCCGGCCATATCCGGTCTGGAGGGGCGTCGTTTGGGTCATGGTGCGGGCTTCCGGGCCGAGGCCATCAGGTTTGGCGAGAGGGGAATACTCGCTCCCTCCTGCCGGCCGAATTCGGCGAGCATTTCCAGCCGCTGCCGTCCGCGCAGCAATTTCAGCAGGATCCAGCGTACCCCGTGGGGCGTGAACAGTCGGTACCAGGGCGGGGTTGGCATCAACTCTTGCGCTTCAACCACGACCTCCGTACATCCCGCAAGATAGAGAAGGTGATCGAGACTGCTCTCCGTGAAACTGGTGTGGTGAGTGAGGTCGTTGTATCGCCAGCGAGCTGCAATCGATGCATTGGCATTGGGAACGGTAATGAGAAGGCGTCCACCCGGTTTCATGCTGGTAAGCATCGATTGGCAGAAACGCAGTTGTCGATGCGGAGGTAGATGTTCGAGGACATCCATGGCGAAGACCATTGTGTAGGTGTCCGGGTGCAGGCGCAGGAAGTCTTCAGCATCGCCAGACTGTGTAACAGGAAGGTTTCTTTGATGGGCGATATCTACGAGTTCGGAGTCGCGATCGACTCCGAGGATGTTGGAATAACCGAGTCGCTGGAGTGCAACCAGCAAATCACCTGTTCCACACCCTACGTCCAGCAAGGGAGCATCTGTGTCGACTGGAAGCTTGTCCAGGATAAGCCTGGTGAAATAGTCCACCTGCCTTTTTTCCTGCTCAGGACTGCCGTCGTGCCAACGTTGGTAATACCTTGCGTATGGCTGTTCTAGCTGCTCTTCGGCCACAAGATGCCTCCCAGAAGGGCACGTACCTGCATGAATCCGATCGGCCTTAGGCGGGGGAAGAGGAAGGACGAAATCAGGCCGCTGAAGCAAGAACTTACAATTGTGGCGATGGCGGCTCCTACTGGTCCGTAGCGGGGAATCAATAGCAGGTTCATCACCAGCATCAGGATGATACTCAGAATAACGATAGGCGTATGGTAGAGGGTCAGGCTCTCGACAAGCAACACCTGCGCGCGGATGTGGGCAGAATAATGAAAAAGCAAGCTGATGGCGAGCACAGCCAGGACAATGCCTCCGCCGGCGAAATCCACACCGAAGAGCTGACGAACCAGGATGTTCGAAAGCGTGATGTTCACGGCAAGGATGCCCCAGGCTGCGAGTGCGAACGATCCGAACAGGACTTCCAACCTGCGCTGGTAGGCATGCCGATCGCTCTGATAGAGGCGGATGAGACCGGGGTAGAAGGAGGGGAGGATGATTGTCGGCAGGAGGTTCCATAGTTCGACAAGCCGCAGCGCAGATTGGTAGATTCCTACATCTTTGACGCCGCGTAACCAGCCCAGCAAAACTTGATCAATTTTAAAGAACAGAGCGACCATCAAGCCGGAGATGAGTAAGGGCCACGCCAGTGCAAGCTGGATCCGAGCTTCGTCGGGAGACCATGACCAGAGATGCCTCGAGATAATTCCGTGTCGCCAGGCTGCCCACAGTAAACCCAGGCTGGCGGCGAAGGCTTCAAACAGCACAATCCATCCCAGGCTGAGTAAAGATGCTCCGGCCAGCAGGGCTGCAATCTTGGCCAGGCTTCCGAGAATGAAAACCGTAATCCGCACCTTCACCACCGATCCAGCCTGCAATTGAGCCTGGAACCAGTAATCGATCACATCACTTGATTGAAAGAGGAAAGCGCCGGAGAGCAACGCCACCAGCCCTACAAGCGTGGCGCTTTGCGTTTGCAGGAGTTTGCTCGTCAGCAGGGCGCCGACAAGGGCGAGGATTCCTCCGATCCATCTCAGGCGCAGGGCTGTGCCCAGCACACTGGAGGAATTTCCCTCGGTCTCGATCAGCCTGCGAACGACAACGCCGTCCAATCCCATGACGGCGAGGGCGGAAAAGATCCCGATAATGGCGAGTGCGAGCCCATACTCTCCATACCGTTCCACGCCAAGCATCCGGCCGAGAATGACCAGAATGGCAAGACCGCCCCCTCCTCGCAGCACCTTGTCGACCAGCAGCCAACCGGAGTTGCTTGCCATGCGCCGGACTTCGCCCTCCTCGCCATGGAAGGTGGAGAGCATGCGTGTAACAATGGGGGAGCCTGCGTCTGGGTTCCGATGGCTCATCTCATCTCCCGGTGGTGTTGTGATGCGCATGATGGATGCCTGGACCTGGCGTTGGACATAATCCTACAAAGCCCCCGGGAAACTGGTTGAGGAGGGTGGTGGACGATCGATTGGTGGTTGATGTTAACATACTCAGATGCGCCGAACAAGCTGGTTCAACCAAGGGATGTCCTTCGGTACGATGGCAGAAAGCCAGGGCGGGACGCAAGGGGCCGCCTCCAACGGATGGTCACGTGCACGCGCACACCACTTGTGAGCTTCGGGATTACGCTATGTGTGAATGTTGATCTGTAGGAGAAGACGGAAGAGCGATATACTACAGAGGTTGGATCGTAATCTTGAGGGAAGTCATATGGATGTCTTTATCAGGTCGTTGAATGGATTGTTGATGATGGCGATCCCGGTTGCCCTGGGCGTGTGGCTCGCCTCCCGCTACAGGGCACCATGGGGAGTGTTCGTCGCGGGAGCGGTGACGTTTGTGCTTTCCCAGGTGGGACACCTTCCGTTCAATCAGTTTTTGCTTAGCCCGTTTGCGCTTTCGATGGGGTGGGTAGCGCTGGACGGAACCATCAGCATTACGGGTGCCATCGTATACGGCCTTTCTGCGGGTGTCTTCGAGGAGCTCGCCCGGTATCTCATCCTGCGTTTCTGGAAGCGCGATGTCCGCAACTGGGGTGAGGGGATGATGTTCGGAGCGGGCCACGGCGGTATCGAAGCCGTGCTGCTGGGGGGGCTCGCGCTCACAGCGCTGATCCAGGCGCTGGCTGCTCGCGGTGTTGAGGATTTAAGCACACTCGTGGCACCTGATCAGATCGAGATGCTGCAGGCAAGTCTGGAGAGCTACTGGGCGCTGCCCTGGTACGCAGCGCTGTTGGGTGCGTTTGAACGTTTGCTGGCGATGACGCTGCATCTCTCGCTTACGTTGCTGGTCATCCAGGGATTGCGGTCAGGAAAAGCAGGATGGCTGGGTGCAGCGATTGTCTGGCATGCGTTCGCTGATGCACTCGTAGTCTACATCGCCGGTGCGTACGGCGCATACGTTGCTGAAGCCGTGCTGCTCCTGCCAACTGCAGGGAGTCTGGCGTGGATCCTCTACACCTGGCGACAGTGGAAAGAACCTCCCGATGAGGAGGCTCCAGAGCTGGCTCTGGCTTCCCTTGAAAAGGTGGATGTCCAGTTGGAACGAACCGAACTGGATGACAGCCGGTATCAATAACGTGCTTTCATAGGACTATGGGAGGTTGGGAATGATCCATACGAAGGGACTGACCAAGCAGTTCGGTGAACTGGTCGCCGTCGACCGGCTGTCGCTGGATGTGGCACCAGGCGAGGTGTTTGGTTTTCTTGGTCCTAACGGTGCAGGGAAAACGACCACCATCCGGATGCTCACTGGTCTTATCTCGCCCACAACGGGTTCAGCACAGGTCGCTGGATACGACGTCACGACCCAGGGGTATGAATTGCGCAAGCGGGTTGGCATTCTGACGGAATCACCCGGCCTGTACGACCGGCTGAGTGCAGCGAGGAACCTCTCCTTTTTTGCGGAGATGAGCGAAGTTGAGGATGTGGATGGCCAGGTGGAGCGCTATTTACGGATGCTTGGCTTGTGGGATCGGCGTAATGATGAAGCCGGCTCTTTCTCAAAAGGCATGCGGCAGAAATTGGCCATTGCCCGCGCACTGCTGCATGAGCCCCAGGTGCTTTTTCTGGATGAACCGACAAGCGGGCTTGACCCCGAGGCGGCACGCCTTGTGCGCGAGTTCATCGCCGGCTTGAAAGCGGAAGGAAGGACGATCTTTCTGTGCACGCATAACCTGGACGAGGCGGACCGCCTCTGCGACAGGATTGCGGTGTTCAACAGCCGCCTGGTCGCTGTGGATCGCCCGGCAGCTCTGCGCGCGCAATTGTATGATCGCACCATCGTGTTTCACTTGCAGGATGCAGCTCCCCGGTTCGAGAACGTGGTCCGCGAGCAGCCAGGGGTCAACAAGGTGGAGACGCTGGACAACAAGCTGGTCGCCCGGGTAGATGAGCCGGAACGCGTCAATCCGGTGATCATTCGCGCGCTGGTCGAAGCAGGGGCAGGACTTCAGTTCGTCGGTGAAGTCCGGCATTCACTCGAAGATGTCTACCTGCACTTGATTGGCGGGAAGGCCGATCAGGACGCACGAGAGGCAGGTGATGCAGATGCATAAGATCCTGGTCATTATCCGCAAGGAATGGTCTGAAGTCTTTAAGAATAAGCTGGTTCTATTTACCGTCGCGTTCATGCCGCTGATGTTCACGGCGCTGCCGCTCATCATGCTTGGAATAACCGCTCCCTCGGACTCTATGAGCGGACTCACATCCAGTGATATGCCAGCCTCCTTTGGCGATTTGTGCGGCACGATGTCTGAAAGCGCCTGTGCGCAGTATTGGTTGGTATCGCAATTTCTCATCCTGTACATGATGATGCCGCTGATGATCCCGGTCACCATTGCGTCGTACAGCATCGTCGGCGAGAAATCGACCAGAACGCTTGAGCCGGTTCTCGCCACGCCGGTCAGGACATGGGAGCTTCTCTCCGGAAAGGCGCTTGCTGCTTCCATCCCCGCAATTGTGGTCACATGGCTGGGTTTCTTTGCCTTTGCCATCGGTGCGTCCATCCTGGCGTCCAGTCCGGAAGTTGTCGCCCGGTTCCTGGATCCACTCTGGCTGACGGCGATCTTTATTATTGGTCCTGAGTTGTCGATTGCGGCTGTGAGTGTGGCTGTTCTCATTTCCTCGCGGGTGTCCGATCCGCGCGTGGCTGAACAGCTTTCAGCCCTGGTCGTGTTACCCCTTCTGGCCGTGTTTTTCGGGCAGGTCACAGGATTCTTCTTCTTGAACGAAACGCTGATCCTCTGGATGGCGGTAATCATGGTCGTGATCGATCTTGGCCTGCTGTATTTCGCGACACAACTTTTCCAGCGCGAGCGCATTCTCACACGCTGGTCTTAAGGAAAACGAACAATGATGAAACGGTTTGTGCTGTCACTTGTTCTTGGAACGCTGCTGCTGACGCCTGCTGCAGTGCAGGGTCAGGATGGCGCAACGCTGGACCTGGATCTCCGCCGCGATTTTGGATACGGTATGGGCGGGGATATCCAGGGGCGCTTCACGCTCACAGCAAGCGGTCCGGACGATCTTGAACAGGTCGATTTTCTCCTTGATGGCGTCATCCTCTCTTCGGTGACTGCGGATCCCTTCAGGCATTCTTTCAGCACCGGCGATTATGCGCTTGGTGTTCATCACATTTCTGCGCAAGGCATCCTCTCCGATGGTTCACGGATCGAGTCGCGCGAGTTGACCGTCAATTTTGTTAGTGCAGAACAGGGGTGGCAGACGGTTCGCAAGATGTTGGTCCCTTTGCTTCTGCTGGTTGCAGTGATGACCGTGCTGGGTGTCGGGCTCCCCGCTTTTTCTGGACGAAAAACCGCTGTCTTCCGGCTGGGGCAGTATGGGCCGGCAGGTGGTGCGATTTGCCCGCGTTGCAGGTTCCCCTACTCGCGCCATGTACTGGCAATGAACCTTGTCCTCGGAAAACTTGAGCGCTGTCCGCATTGTGGAAAATGGGCGATTGTGCCGGCGGCATCTCGCCGGGATCTGGATGCAGCGGAAGAGCGGTATCGACTGGATAGTGAAGAAGGGCGGATCGAAACGGAATCCGGCGGGGATGATCTCCAGCGATTGATCGATGAATCGCGCTTCGAATCGTGAGCAGCATCCGTCGTCACTCTACGAGTTCCAGAACGCCGTTCCCTCGGTGGAACGGTGGTTGTTGTTATGCCAATGGATGCTGGTACAATCGAAGCATCTTCAACCATGAAGGCAAACATCGACGATGAGTGAACAGCAAACCAGGGCCGCCGGCGGGCCGCCCATCTGCGATTACGAAGGGTCGGATTACCAGGATCGCTTCTGGAATCAAGGCGAGCGAGAGTATGAGGACCGGGCAGAGGCCGTGGCTATCAAGCGATTGCTCCCTGCCAGGGGACAACGCCTGCTGGAGGTGGGGGCAGGGGCGGGGCGCAACACCCCGCGATATGGTGGGTTTGAGCAGATTGTGCTACTGGATTACTCCAGGACACAACTCGAACAGGCGCGCGACGCGCTTGATAAGAATGACCGTTACCGCTTTGTCGCCGGGGATGTGTACCGGCTGCCTTTTGCTGCCGGCGTGTTCGATGGGGCGACCATGATCCGGACCTTGCACCATATGGCCGAGCCCGAGCTTGCACTTGGTCAGGTACGATCTGTTATGGCGCGAGATGGTATCTTCCTATTGGAGTATGCCAACAAACGGAATCTTAAAGCGATACTTCGCTGGCTCCTGGGACGTCAAGATTGGAATCCCTTCGATCAGGCGCCGGTGGAGTTTGTCGCGTTGAACTATGATTTTCACCCGGCAGCGATACGGTCATGGCTGGCATCGGCGGGGTTTCATGTGCAGCGCCAGTTGACCGTGTCCCATCTGCGACAGCGTTTCTTGAAGCGGCTGTTACCGACCTCTTTCCTTGTGGGTGTGGACTCATTGCTCCAGTGGACGGGTGACTTGTGGCAATACTCGCCAAGCGTGTTCACGCGTTCACGGGCCGAAGGCGATTTCGTACAGGCGAGGGGCGCATTCTGGAAGTGCCCGTCATGTGGATCGACTGCGATGGTGGAGCAGCCGGAAGGGGTTCAGTGCACGTCATGTGGTCTGCTCTGGCCGCTGGAAGATGGCATCTATAACTTCAAAGTCCATCTCGAGTCCTGAACGGCAACGACATTCCTGCAATCCTCAACCTCAACTTGCTCGCGACTCGTTGACCGGGCTGTGCGTATAGCGAATGGATAACCTTGATACGATTGCGTGTGCAGGCATGCAATTTCATCAGCGCAAGAACAAATGTGCTAATTCATGAATGGAGGGAGAAATGCAAACCAGAGACCGTTCCAATCTTGTTGCAGGTCTAATTCTAATTGTGGTGGGTGGCGTGTTGTTGGCCGGGCGGTTGGCGCCGGCATGGTTTTCCTGGCTTTCCTGGGAGAGTACGTGGCCCATGTTTGTGATGGGCGTTGGTGCGCTGTTTCTCATCCTCGGCGCCCTGACCCAGACGCCCGCACTGGCTGTGCCGGCATTCATCATCGCCGGGATTGGCGGCATCCTGTACTGGCAGAATCTGACCGGGAATTGGGATTCCTGGTCGTATATCTGGGCGCTGATCCCTGGCTTTGTCGGCGTTGGCATCATTGTGTCTGGCTTGATGGCCGGTACGGTCCGCGAAAGCCTGCGTGAAGGCGTGCGGACAATCCTTGTGAGTCTGGTCATGTTTGCGATCTTCGGGAGCTTTCTGGGCGCACATGACTTCGGCGGGCTATTGCTGCCGGGTCTTGTTGTAGCGGCCGGCGTGATTATCCTGATTGATACCATTTTAAGGAGATAGTCATCATGAAGAAATTTGAAGGGCGGCTTGTATTAGGTGTACTTCTTATCGCCGCAGGTGGACTATTCCTCCTGCAGAACCTGGGGATCATTCCCGAGGCGGCGTCGTTGTTCTGGGGAATTGCATTCTTTATCGGCGGGGCGGGTTTTCTGTATGTCCTGTACAGTGACCGGAGCCAGTGGTGGGCGGCGATCCCCGGATTTACATTGCTCGGTGTAAGCGGTGTGATTGGGCTGAGTGAATTCGGGTTTGATGATATTGGCGGTGCATTCATGGTCGCCATGATCGCAGTTGCCTTCTGGATGGTCTTTGCGATGAATCGCGAATTCTGGTGGGCAATCATCCCGGCTGGCATCCTTTCTTCGGTGGCGTTGCTGGTGCTTGTCGAACCTTTCCTGGCCGGGGAAGGCCCGGTGGGGCTGATGTTCCTTGGTTTTGGTGGTACGTTCCTTGCCGTGCGATACCTTGCGCAGACGACAGCGGACATGCGCTGGGCGTATATCCCTGCCGCCATCTTCGGCGTCATGGGGATGCTGTTCCTGGTCGCTGCCGTTTCGCTGATGGAGTATGTCGTCCCTGTGGCCATCATCCTGGCGGGCGGCTATCTGATTCTGCGCGCAGCGCGCTAAGTTGAGGCGCAAATGTTCCTGGAGGCGGAGGCTTCTTGAAACAAGAGAAGAGGACAGACCGCCTTCAATTTGGAGTGTGAACCTATGGAAAGTCGAAAGTTTGTACGCAAAACAAGCGACCAGATGGTAGCGGGTGTATGCGCGGGTCTTTCGGATTACTTGCAGATTGATGTCACCATCGTCCGTCTCGTGTTTTTCTTCCTGTTGTTCGCCGAGGGTATCGGCATCCCGTTGTACATCATTCTGTGGATTGTCATGCCGGCGGAAGACGTCGTCCCTGCGGCATCGTTCGAAGAACGGGTAGAGCAGAGGGCGGAGGAATTTTCCGAGCGGGTTCAGGAAATCGGGCACGACATTCAGCAAGGCGGGGCAGGATCCAATCAGAGAACCAACCTCGTTATCGGCGCAGGCCTCATTCTGGTTGGTGTGTATTACCTGATGAGAGTGCTTCCAATCAACCTCCCGTTCTGGGTTGACTTTGATCTTGTATGGCCGCTCGTTATCATTGCGGGTGGTGTCCTGCTGCTGGTGCGGCGGGTCAAGGAGGACTGATATGACGGAAAAGCGCGATTCGTATGACCATCACGGCATAGTGGGACCGCTTCTGCTCATTGCAATCGGCGGGTTGTTGCTGGCCAGCCGCATGGGTATGGCGATCGATTTCATTGCCATTCTCCGGATGTGGCCCCTTGTGCTGATTGCCATTGGCATTGACATGTTGATCGGACGCCGGTCTGTTCTCGGCGCTGTGGTTTCCGCAGCTGCTATTATCGCGATGTTCGCCGGAGGATTCTGGTTGTTCGGCGTGACGGATATGACCAATCTTGAAACAGAAGATTTTGTCGTTGAAATGGGTGACTTTGACCAGATGGATCTTACACTGGAGCCGGCTGTCGGGCAATTGGATGTGGATGCGATGACCGGAGAAAGCCAGAACGCGCTCGAAGCTGTGTTGAGCACGGTGATCGGCGAATCGGTTGATGCGCACACCCGCGAAAACAATGGAGTGCAGGCCGTGTCCATACGCGCAGAAGGGATGTGGACGGGCTGGAACACAACCCGCTCAACGGGACATCCCGGATGGGAGATCGATTTGAATCCGGCGCTCCAGTATGACCTTGACGTGGACATGGGGGTAGGACAGCTTGATCTGGATCTGACGGGGATCGACCTTGAGGAACTCAATATCGAGATGGGAATCGGACAGACCCTGCTTCGTCTCCCTGAAGGTGACTACCGGGCACTGGTTGACGCCGCGATTGGCGAGCTGGTGGTGTACATCCCGCAAAACCATTCCGTCCGTATCACGGCGGATACCGGCATCGCAGGCCTTGACCTTCCTGCCGGGTTCACCAGAAGCGGTGATTCCTACCTGTCCCCGGATTTTGAGGATGACAGCGATGTGCTGGACCTGTTCCTCGGGCAGGCGATCGGCAGCTTGAGGGTTGTCTATCTCCCCTGATATCCTGTCGAGAAAGAACGAGAAGGACCTCCCACTGCTAATGTAGGAGGTCCTTTTTCTCATTAATTCCTGCAATGCCTATGGCCACTCATAGCGGACGGTGAAACGGATTGTGGTTTCACCGTCGGCTGCAATCTGGACGGGGAATTCAATGGTGGATGAATCGAGCTGTGTGTAGTCGTTATTCGATTGCACGATCTCCCACTCACTCCAGCGGAAAAGATGTTCCACCACACGAACAACAACAGCCTCGTCTTTGTGATTCCGGATGGTGATTTCGAAGGTTTCTTCAAGGCTGTTGTCCGAAGGCCGACGGAAGTCCGTCTGGATACGTTCGCCAACGATGTCAAAGGCGTTTCCCACATACAGACGAACGATTTCCCCTTCAGGTGTGTGGTCAATTTGATCCTCGCCAATCAACAGCGCAGATCCATCGACATCTTCCTGATAGAGGCGGATATCGCCGGCAGGAAGGTCCGCCTCGATATTTTCCGTATCGAATTCCAGCATGACCATGACATCCGTGACGGTGGCGATGCCGTAACCCGGATCCGTCTGCGGATATCCGTAGAATGCGCAATACCAGGGGTTGCCCCAGCATCCCTGCCCATCGTAGACATAGAAGGTCTCTGCCGGGACACTTGACGCGCTGACAAACTCGATTTGCTTGGTCTCGTTGTCCTGAACCGTAACTGGACGGGGAATTTCGTAGAGGTGGTATTCGAAGAATTCCCGCTCCTCGACGGGAGCAGCGCCAGCTTCCATTTCCTCTGCATAGACAATCTCATCTGCAACCCGGCTGGTTTCAGGGAGCCGCTGAAGATCTCCGGCAATCAGCTTCAAATGGGCATCCTCGAACGTCGCGCCGCTCTGATTGGAAAGGGTAATCCAGCCATCCATGTCAATGGAGTCCTCTTCGGATGAGAGCAGGATGACGTAGTCTGCCTGCCAGGAGATGCCGCCTGTGAGGTAGGTCACTTCAATATCCTGCTCACCGGTCTCCTCGGCCAGGATATGCCAGACGAGAGTTGGCCGGGTAATGAGGCCTTCAGGCAGGTCGGGGAAGGAGAACTCCCGCACCTGGTCCATGCGGATAACGGTGACCTCTCCGTCGCTGGATTCGATGATGAGATCGGATCGCCCGCTCAGGAGGGTGCCAGTGTAGCGTGTGCCATCCTCGGTGATGACCTCAATCTCCTGGTCGAGGTATTTCTCGAGAAGTGCGCTGACGCCTACGAGGTCGTATTCGTAGTTCTGCTCGAGGATGGTGATGTCCTCCGGGTTGGAGATGGCACGAAACAGGACGCTGGTCGGGTCAATCGAGGCGGCGACTTCGCGGAAGGGGACTTCGTTGAACCCGGCTTCAAAGTACATCGTGCGCCTATCACGCACCAGCGCCGTCCCCTGGTTGTAAACCGTAAGGGCGATTCCGGGCTCGGCTGCCTCCGCAGTTGGGGTGCCGTTGATCACAGCTTCCGGTGCGGCTCCGGAGAGCTGCCAGATGACCACAGCCGCGATGAGAATCACGGCTGCAGCGCCTAATCGGAGTATCCAAACTTTCTTCATGGCAGAGTCCTTTCGACATGCGTCGGCCTATTGATGAGACGAATATATATCCAGAATGGTTCCCGCAACAGGGCTGATATAATGCCTCTCGGCAAATGGAGGACGGTATGTTCAACAGCGCGAAGGATCGACGAGAGCAGGAACGGATGTTGCGGGACGAAGGGCGTATGCCTCCCGGGCAGTCGCTGACCCAGAAATTCCCTGTGCTGCACTACGGCCCGGTGCCGCGCACATCGCTGGAAGAGTGGGACTTCCGCATCTGGGGAGAAGTGGAAGAGGAGCGGCAACTTACCTGGGAAAGGTTCCAGAGCCTCCCTCGAACGAGCCTGCGGATGGACATTCATTGTGTAACCCGCTGGAGCAAGGCGGATACCCTCTGGGAAGGTGTAACGTTGCAAACGTTGATGGACGAGGGCTTGTTGAAGCCATTGGACTCGGCGGCGTTTGTCATCCAGCACTGTGAACATGGCTATACCACCAATCTCCCACTGTCGGTTGCGCTGGCCGATAATTTCCTTCTTGCCACGCATTTTGAAGGAGAACCGATTGCTCCAGAGCATGGCTTTCCTCTGCGGGGCGTCGTAGGCGCCATCCCCGGCCGCAAGGAGTTGAAGGATGTCTACTTCTGGAAGGGTGGAAAGTGGCTTCGTGGGCTGGAGTTTGCCTCCATGGACCGTCCCGGGTTCTGGGAGCAAGCTGGCTATCATAACGAAGCGGATATCTGGAAAGAGGAGAGGATTTCTCCGTAAGTAAACCGAACCTGGCATTTGGCCCTTTGATAGAACAACCTCACCCGTATAATCAGGGTGAGGTTGTTTGATGGACGAAAGAGCATTTCGCCGCAAGCGCGAGCGCATGGTGCGCAACCAGTTGGAAAGCCGGGGGATTGTGGATGAGCGCGTGCTGCGTGCCATGCTGGACGTCCCGCGGCATCGCTTCGTCCCGCCATCCTACCGCAACATGGCATATGCGGATGCCCCGCTCCCGATCGGTCACAGACAAACCATCTCACAGCCATACATCGTCGCGCTGATGACACAGCTTCTTCACTTGAAGGGGGATGAGCGCGTGCTGGAAATCGGGACAGGTTCCGGGTACCAGGCAGCCATCCTCAGCACACTCGTAAAGGAAGTCGTCAGTCTGGAGCGCATCCCGGATCTTGCCACGTCGGCATGCAATCTGCTGATGGAACTGGGATACGTTAATGTTCAGGTTCTCGTGGGTGACGGTTCTGCTGCCGCAGGTGTGGAGGGCACTTTTGATGGGGTTATCGTGACCGCCGCTGCGCCTGATTTACCCGATCCGATTAAAGATACGGTGAAAGACGACGGGCGGGTCATCATCCCCGTGGGTCGTCGATACAGTCAGTTTCTGCAGCGCTGGACCAAATCGGGGGGGACATGGCGTTATGAGGAGATTGCGCCGGTCGCGTTCGTGCCATTGCTGGGGAAGTACGGTTGGGAAAATGGAGCTTCCTAGCGCGAGACTGTTTTAACGTTTTGTAAGATACGCTGCCGCGACAGGTCCGCTGCCGTCCATGCTCAGCGTCACATGATTGCCGTCCGCAACGGCGGGGACATCCACCACCTGAATGACTGATTCCCAGTCCGCATCATCCGGCATCAACTCGCTCAGCGCGTTCGCGGCGCTGGTGAGGAAGGAGCGGTTGAATGCGACCTCCGGGTCGTCAAGGGCGAGTGCAAGCGGGAAAATGGATGACTCTACAAGATCCTGAAAGAAGTGTGTACCGTACGATGGCTCCGGGGCGGATGCCCCATCAGCAACCTCGATCAGGGCTTTCGCATTATAGATGTCGGAATAGGTTACCGGCACACCCAGTTCCGGGTTGTTGCTGCCCCAGCGCCCGGGGCCAATCAGGATGAAGTTCTCCTCCTCAAGGCGCTTATTCAGCCGACCAATGACCGTCGCCAATGCCTTCATCTCCGGGATACCCTTGAGTTTCCGATAGGCTGCCGGTGGGATGAAGATGAGATAACGCACATCATCGACCTGACCGTCAGGGACCATGCGCTGGGTTCTGAAGATGAAGCGTTCAGGGGGGATGTCGTCAGGGATGTGGATCTCTCGCGTGGTCAGATAACTCTGTGGCCGACACTGCAGCAGGCAGATGGTGACTTCGGGTTTTCCGCGTCCGCTCTCTCCGAGATCGAGCGTGAATTCAATGTCCACCGGACGCCCGTACGCCTCTTCCAGGGATTTAAGGATGTCCTGCATCATGGCGGGCACATCCGTCCGGCGCAGAAGACTGTCGAATGAAAGCACAATATTGCGAGTATCCAGACCGAGGGGCGTACTTAAGAAATTGTTTAACTGACCCTGGTTGTAGTGCTGGGCAAGCCATGTGAGGTAGGGCGTTTTGGCATGAATGGCAAATTGCACAGGGATCGTTCGGAATGCGTTCTGTTCAAGGTCGATCAGGTCGACGGCATGCTGCGAGTAGCGCTGGATGTAATCGGGGCTGCTTTCCGGCCAGAGATGGGGATGGCTGAGTGCGACAAGGCGAGGATAGTCCCCGCCAATCTGGTCAACGGCACGAGTCCCCAGGCCCCAGACAAGCCGCAAGAAGCCATCCTCGCGCTTGATCTCCGGGCTCCAGCGGAACTGATTCTCGGAAAAGGCAACGCCTGCGACATCGGGGAGGAAATACTGCCCCACTCTGCGACCCTGTACTTCCTGGATGAGGATGGCCATACGCTCGTCGTAGTCCGTCAGCCCATTTCGCTGGCGGTACAGCAGGCTTTCCGGGTTGTATACGCTTGCATAGACCCGCCGGATGGCCGTTTCCAGATCTCGAAGATTTTCTTCTGGCGATTTCTGATTGGGGCAGAAAATGCTTTCATATTTCCCTGCGAAGGAGGTGCCAAACGAGTCCTCCAGCAGGCTTGAGGATCGCACAATCAATGGAACCCCGGATGTTTTTTCAATGATGGCTTTGAGCCCCTCGGAGGTATCCTCAGGAAGAGATGCGCCAGCGAACCGCTCCCGGATGCCGGGGTAGGCAGAGCGAATTTCGGCTTCTGTTTTGTATTTGAGGTTGAGCTGTTCCGTGAAGCCGCTCAGCTCCATGAAGTGATAGAAAACGTCCGCACCGAGAAACCAGGAGCGGGGCAGCGAAATCCGGTCTCCCAGTTCGGTTGGCGCAACTTTACGCAGGATCGCATGTGCCAGCACAAAGCCGGCGGCTTTCCCGCCGATGCGTCCACGGCCAAAGCGGTGGTTGCGGATTTCCTTTAAGTCATCGATGGTCAACCACTCTTTTGCGATTCCGACGTACTCAAGGTGATCGGAAAGCATCGATTTAATGAGGACGACCTTGATCTCTTTCAGGTGGTGGCTGACGCGCTTTCGCTCTTCTTCGGGCATGGCCTCGTAGGTTTCGCCCTGTGCGAAGAGCATGTCCCACGGTGCCAACTCCGGGTGGATGGAGAGAACAATGTCCTTGTCCTGGCCACGCTCCAAGAGGGAATCGCGGATGATATCTTCGAAGAGGTCGTGAGGGAGGTTGTAGGCGAAGTAAAAATCCGTAAGGTTCTCGCGAATGATGGACAGTCGCTCAACCCAGATGGTTTCCGCTTCCTGTGCGAAGGGGTCGTTCAAACCTTCCCGGAATTGAGACTGGATGGCTTTGGCGCGCACTTCCTCCTCGAATGCCTCTCGAGAGATAATGCCGCGTCGGAACAATTCTTCCCTCATGCGCGAACGGATGCGGGAAGCCAGGATGGGATACTGGCTCAATTCGAGATAGAGAGTGAGGACCTTTGGAAACCCTTCCGGTTCAAACGCCATGTACCCTTGCAACCTCCGAATCAACGACAGAACGTTAGGATTGTACCGAGTGTCGATGAGTAACAAAAGGGAGATGCAGATGCATCTCCCCTGTTGAGAATCGATGTGGTGCTGGTTGCGGGCTTATCGGCCCAGATGCATCGGCATGATGACATGCAGGAAATCATCCCTGCCGATGGGTTTAATCACACCAGGCGCAGAGGCCCCCGATGTTTCCAGAGCGATGGATGGAGCGGAGATGGCGCTGAGGACATCCATCAGGAAGCGCACATTGAAGGCGATGACCATTTCGTCCCCTTCAATCGAGGCGTCAACAGGAATCTCGCTGGACCCCGTCTCGGCGGCTGTCGCGGAGACTTCCACGCGGCCGGGCTCAAGATCCGACCCGGGCTGAATATTGAGACGCGCCGAGTGCGCCGCTTCTCGAGCGAAAATGTCGGCAGCCTTGCAGGCTTGCAGGAAATCAGGTTTGGACAGGATGCTACGCGTGGTGTGGGACGCCGGGATGATGCCGCGATAATCCGGGAATGTCCCCTCGATCAACTGGGAGACCAGCTCCAGGTTCTTTGTGCGGAAGATGACCTGTCCCCGGTTCGGGGGGAGGATCATCGTGACGGTCTTCTCCTCATCGCCGAGGATCCGGGCAAGTTCTGAAAGCGCGCGCGCCGGGATGATGGCTTTGATCGCTCCGGGAGCCGGCGAAGAGAGATGGGCTTTACGGACGGAGAGCCGGAAACCGTCCGCCGCAGCAAGTGTCATATCGCCATCCTCGATCTCGACAAGAACGCCGGTGAGGACAGGGCGAGCGTCGTCCATGGAGGCTGCAAATGTGACCTGGCTGATCATCTCGCGCAGTTCTTCGATGTTCAGTTCCAGGCCGCCGTCCAGATCTTGCGGGGGCATAGGCGGGAAATCCTGCGCATCGATGCACTTGATGTCGTTGTTGTAGGAACCACAGCGAACGTTAAGAGTTTGTGTTCGCACGGTGAGTTCCATCTCGACCTGCTGATTGGGAAGCGTGTTGACGAGATCCACAAAGGTGCGCGCGGGCACCGTGGTAGAGCCATCCTCATCGATTTTCGCGCCGATCCAGCAGGTGATTCCCATTTCGAGATTGGTTGCGGAGAGCCGCAACCGACCCTGCTCCGAAGCGATCAGGACATTACCGAGCACTGGAAGCGTGCTTCGAGGTGCGACGGCTCGTGCAACGATACTTAGACCGCGGGAAAGGTTCTCTTGCAAGCAAGCAACTTTCATGGTCGACATTCCTTGGCTCGAAGGCTTGTAGAACAAAAGTATACAACGAAGCGATGCAAGGTACAACGATGCAACCAGCCGTCTCATTGACGACAGCGTGGACATCATTTTTCTTATGGCATACACTTATCCCATGGACGCCCGCGCAACCAGTTCAGATATCGATGCCCTTCGCCAGTTGATTGTCCGTCTCTCGCGGCTGGTCGAAATCAGTCTGAGCCTCAATTCAACACTCGACCTGGACAGCCGGTTAGAATTCATTGTGGATTCCGCGTCGGATTTGCTGGAGAGTGAAGCCGCATCGATTCTGCTGGTTGACCCGCGCACCAGGGAGTTGCGCTTTGCGGCTTCAACCGGTTGGGAGCGGGGAAAGCTGGATCGCATTCCAGTGCCGATGGAGCGGTCGATTGTAGGAACCATCTTCCGCGAAGACCGACCGCTCATCCTCAACGAGATGGGTCTTGGCGCTGAGGCACATATGGTTCCCGGCGATGTCGTACACCCCCACATCCGTTCACTGTTGGGTGTGCCGCTGCGCATCAGGGGCGAAGTCGCTGGCGTGCTCGAGGCGGTGAACAAGCGCAGCGGCGCATTTACTGCGCTGGACCAACAGACCCTGGAGAACATCGCCTCCCACGCGGCGGTGGCGATCCATAACGCGCGCATGCTCGAACGCGTGCAGACCGCCTATGAAGATCTTGGCAAATTGGACCGGTTGAAAAGCGATTTCATCGCAATTGCTTCACACGAATTGCGCACACCGCTGGGGCTCATCCTGGGATATGCTTCCCTTCTAAAAGAGGACGCGAGTGCGGATGAAGTTGAACATGCGGAAGCGGTGTTGAATTCCGCCATGCGCATGCGGACTCTCATCGAGGCGATGACCAATCTCAATATGCTGAGGCTTGGCTCAGGCGAGATGGATATGAGCCGCCTGGCCTTGCAGGACATCGCACTCTCGGCATGTGAGGAAGCACAGGAAGCCATTCAGGCCAAACAGCAGCGGCTTGAGTGGCATCTTCCACGTAATCCCCTGGAAGCACATGTGGATGGACCGAAACTGAAGCTTGCATTGATGAATGTATTGATGAATGCCTCTCGATTTTCATCCGAAGGCGACAGCATTCTTCTAGAGCTTCAACCTCATTCACGCGAAGCGTGGTTTGTCATCCGCGATAACGGAATTGGTATGAGCGAAGACGAGCTCGAGCGGGTCTTTATGCCCTTCTATCAGGTGGAAGATCACATGACGCGGCGCTACGCCGGCATGGGACTGGGACTTGCCATCGTCCGGGCGGTTGCAGAGGCGCATGAAGGGCGGGTATGGGCGGAGAGTGAAGGACCAGACAAGGGGACGACCGTCTCGATTGCCATTCCATTATCTGTGTGAATTCACGCGAGTTCGATGTGGAAACGGACGGCTACAGCCGTCCGTTTGTCGTTCTTCTCCTTGTTGCGGACATCCTCATGACAGGTCGAGATGATCACCGGGGGCGAGGACGTGTGCATGGGCATCGGTTTCCTGTTCGACGCGTTGCGCCCATGCTTCGGGATCCTGCTTAATCAAGTCCCAGGTGTTGTAATGGAAGGGAA
>Ga0272443_10000652_pt1 | contig 59798 bp, 35 predicted proteins | sample SSMAcet12_FD_193581 | JGI IMG/M metagenome (GOLD analysis project Ga0272443, IMG submission 193581) | Marine sediment archaeal communities from Little Sippewissett salt marsh, Falmouth, MA, United States - SSM-Acet-12 | ecosystem: Environmental > Aquatic > Marine > Wetlands > Sediment ... | reverse complement strand
GGGAATGGTCCCCGTCCGGGATGTTCAATTCCAGGCTCCTCACCCCATGATCAAGAACCATCTTTTCCCCGTCCAGGAACAGGTGCTGTTCGAGTAGTTCGAAGACCGGGTCCACGTACCATTCGACCTTGACGGGATCTCGGGAGATGAAATCCTCCTGCCCGGGGTTGATGATCCTCACCGGTCCATCGGGAGGACCGACGTGGATGTCATGTGTGGAGACGTTGAAGAGCCCGGCTTTGTCAACTGCCTTGACATGGATCGTATTGTCCCCCTCCTCGAGAAGGAGCGAGGTGGAAGAGCTCTCGGCCGAACGTGTCCAGTTCTCCCCGTCAAGTGAGACCATTACCTTTTCAAGCCCGGACTGCTCATCCCAGGCCTCCCATTTGACCACTGTATATTCCATATCGGTCTCGGACCCTGTGGGCTCAAGTATCCTCAGATGAGGCCTGGTCAGGTCGAAATACGGGTTGGTCACCGGAAAATGGTCGTAGAGGGATTCCATATTGGGATATTGACTGTTGTCATCTATAAGGTAGGGGATATCGACCATTCCGTTACCGTCCTTATCGGGGCGTGTGAGGTCCCTCCAGTAGTTGCCAACCCCCTCCACGGACATGTTGATGTCCTCATTGCCGTATCCGTAGGTCTCGATCCATACCTGAGGGATGTTGTGATCGTCACCCGTTGCCCTGGTATGGTAGAATACGTTCTTCCAGATCCTTATCCCGGTGGTGTATTCGGCCCTCCATTCTATGGCCGGAAGACTGCTGTTAGCGAAGTAGTTCTCGGTGATGTTCCAGTTAACTATGTAATCGCTGTTATTGGGAAAATCCGAGAACAGCCCCCTGGAGCCCTCGAAGGTGTTCCCCCTTATCTCGTTCCTGATCCAATCCGGGCGGGGGAGTGGGCTCCCGAAATAGATGTATGATCCCGGACCGTTGAACCTGTTATCGATTATCTTCAGGTCCTCTGCCCAGTGCAGCTGGATGTAGCTGTTGTTGAATGTGCAGTTCCTTATGAGACATTTCTCTATGGGGGGGGTATATTCGGTCCTGGGCCTGAAATTCGTGCCTATGAAAGTGGAGCCCTCCACCAGCAGATGGTTCTCGTTGGCATATAGGGGCAGATAATAAAAGGACCTGAAGGTTGAATTCTTCACGATGACCCGGTGCGCCTCTATCTCGACGCTCAGATGGGTCCCGGACGAGTTGCTCCTCTGAGCGAAGCTTGAATTTAAGATGATCAGATCACCCCTGAAATACGGTTTCAGGGGCAGGATATTGTTCCCGACCTCCACTTTGTAAAGGGACGGTATGTCCTTGATATCACAGCTTTCTATCGTCAGATTGGTATTGCCAATGGCGTAGATCGTGTGGTCGTGGGATGAGATGGAGATATTGTCCAGGGTCAGATGCTCGACGCTCTGTATTCTCACAGCTATAGCTTCAGTGCTCGTATCGAAGGAGTGGTCCCTGACGACGATGTAGGAGGTAATGTTCCTCAGCGATATGCCCTCAGTTGTCGGCGGGAACCCTGTAAGTATGTATGGGCTGACGGGTGTCCCGCTTCCGGAAGTGATATATTCGGAACCCTCCAGTTCTTCCTCCCCGTCTATCGAGATGATATTTGCCTGGTCCCTCGTGCCCACGCAATCATCATTTGACATGAAAAGAGCAGAGGATAAAAGCGCGATAAGTACAAAGGTGTATCTGAGCCTCTTTCCCCTCATTAGTTCCACTTTCACAATATGTCTTAAATATATTTTGGTTTGGTACTTGGAATAAGGGGATGGTGGTCATCGAGTTCTCATCTCATGTGATCTCAAGAGGGACATTACCGTTCGTGAGGAGCACCACCCTCGATGGGGCCACCTCACCTGCGATCTCGTATCCCGTCAGTTCTGCCATCCTATCTGCGAACGCTCTGATCCTCTCGAAGGAGGGCATGTTCTCGATCTCCATCCTCTCCCTCGAGTATCCCACGTAGACGTACCCTTTTGGCTCTATGAAATCGGGTCTCCCCAGGCTGTCAAGTTCCGCGTACTGCTCCTCGAAACCCAGGTTCCACCCCTCGACGAGAGTGTGTCTTGCGACTGTCCTCGTCCCGAGCGAGGGGAGGAGGGACAGCGTCTCCCTTATCCTGTCGAAGCCGCCCCTGAACTTGGGCCTGCAGAGTCTATTGTATATCTCCTCGTTTGGGGCGTCCACCGAGATGTAAAGCTGTGTGGGCAGCCTGCTCAGGTCCCTGAGGGCGTTCGGCAGGGTTCCGTTCGTGACCAGGAATGTGGTGAACCCCCTGCTCTCGTATTCCTTTATCAGCTCCCCGAGGTAGGGATACATGGTGGGTTCACCGGTGAGGCTTATGGCGACCTGGTTCGGGTCCCTTGCCTCCTTCCACATCAGTTCATCGCACCGCGGGTCCCCCTTGAAACCGGATACTAGCCTCCTCTGCGCCTCTATGGACCCCTCCACAATGGCCTTCGGCTCGTCCCAGACAACGGGCGTGTCATCGGACCCCTGGTAACGCCAGCAGTAGAGGCAGGCGTGGTTGCATGTGTTGGCCACGGGTGTCATCTGAAGGCATCGGTGGGAACTTATCCCGAAGAAACGCTGCTTGTAGCAAGGTCTGCCGTTGATCAATGACTCCCTGAGCCAGTGGCAGGTCTTGACCGCTGAGTGGTTTCCCACAATGGCATATCCCTGCCTCTCGAACATGGCCTTGAGGTCCGCATCCATATCGATCACTACAGACGGGTGCATATAAAAAACCATCCGGAGCGAAGAACGTGACCACAGACCATTGGGTGCAGGTCTACTGATTCTGCGTTCAGAAGAGCCCCTTTGCCGTTCCTTCCTCGTCGACGTCCATCCTTGCGGCCGCAGGCACTTTGGGAAGGCCTGGCATTGTCATGATCGAACCGGTCAGGGGTACTATGAAACCGGCCCCCGCTGAAAGCCGTATGTCGGATATGGTTATCTTGAACTTCCGTGGCGCCCCGAGAAGGCTCTTATCATCCGATAGCGAGTACTGGGTCTTTGCCATACATACGGGCAGATGGCCGAAACCGAGATCCGTATACAGGTCCAGTTTCCTTGAAGCCTCAACCGAGAACTGGACCTTTCCGGCACCGTAGACGTTGTGGGCTATGGAGAGGATCTTCTCCTTAAGCGGCAGAGAATCCGGATAGAGGGTGTTGAAACAGGAGGGGCAGTCCCTCAGTACCTCCTTGACCCTTCGTGCAACCTCGACCGCCCCCTCGCCTCCGTTCTGGTGATGGGTCGATTCGGCATAAGGAACCCCCATGGATTCGCAAAGCATCCTGATCACATCCGCCTCATCATCCGAATCGTCCTCGAAGCGGTTGAGGGCCACCACGACGGGCACCCCGAACTTGTGTACTATCTCCAGATGTCTTGCCATGTTGGAGGTCCCCTTTCTCACCGCCATCACATTGGTCTCCCCGATCCTCTCGAGCGGAACGCCACCGTGCATCTTCAGGGACCTCAGTGTTATCACGAGGACGACGCAGGAGGGGCACAGGCCCGTGGACCGGCAGAAAATATCGAAGAACTTCTCGGCTCCCAGGTCCGAGCCGAAACCCGCCTCGGTTACGAAGTAATCGGAGAGGCGGAGCCCCATCTCTGTTGAGAGAGAGGATGAGGTTCCGTGTGCTATGTTGGCGAATGGCCCCCCATGGATGAATGCGGGAACTCCCTCTATTGTCTGTACGAGATTGGGCCGGATGGCGTCCTTGAGTAAAAGCGCCATGGCCCCCACCGCCCCGAGGTCCCCTGCCGTGACCGGTTCGTTATCCCTGTTGTATGCCACGATCATCCTCGAAAGCCTCTCCTTCAGGTCGCCGATGGACCCCGAAAGGCATATTACCGCCATAACCTCGGATGCTGCGGTTATATCGAACGAATCCTCCTGGGGCATTCCGCTCTTTTCCCCTCCCAATCCGATCACGGTATGCCTCAGCCCTCTGTCGTTCATGTCCATTACCCGATGCCATGTGATCCTCCTCGGGTCGATGTCCAGCTGGTTCCCGTGGTGCATGTGGTTGTTGAGCAGCGCCGCAAGCAGGTTGTGTGCGGATGTTATCGCGTGCATGTCCCCGGTGAAGTGGAGGTTTATGTCCTCCATCGGGAGGACCTGGGAATAACCGCCTCCGGCCGCACCGCCCTTGATGCCGAAGACAGGCCCCATGGACGGTTCCCTGATACCCAGCATCGCCCTGTCCCCCAGTTTTGCAAAGCCCTGGGCGAGCCCTATTACCATCGTTGTCTTGCCCTCACCGGCAGGGGTCGGGTTTATGGTGGTGGTAAGTATCAGGTGCCCCCTCTCATTACTGGCCAGCCTCTTCAAAGCCGAGAGCTGCACCTTGGCCTTGTAAGCACCCCAAGGTGTGAACTCGTCATCTCCGAGTCCCGCCCTCCTGGCTATCATCTCGATGGGTTCGAGGTCGGCCCTCTGGGCTATCTCTATGTCGCTCAACATGAAAAGGACAACTACGTCATTGATGAAAAATCTCTTCCCGCTTCACCCTATATGCCTCTGTCCCTCAATATCTACCGCGTCACCACTTGTGAAAAGGCCGCGTTCGGTGTCCAGGTCCGGACAATGAATTTATGCGAGGTCTCATTATCCCACTCAAAAGGTGAGGGGTTATGGACCCGGGGGACCTCGTGAGGATAAAGAAGGGGATCGGAGGGCTGGAACCCCCCAACGATACGGGGATCCTTGTACATAGGGAGAGGGGCGGTAAGGACTTCATGGCCCTTGTTTTCACCGAAAAGGGACATATGAAGGTGAAATGGAAGCATCTCAGGGGGAGGGCCGGGAAGAGATACGAGGGCCCCCTTGATGATGAAAGGGCCATGAGAGCCCATCTCGAGGACCGGGTGAAAGCAAAGGAAAAAAAGTCCTCTCTAGCGATCTCCCCCAAAAACATCGAGGACAGTGTGACCCTCTCCCAACTGTGGGATTCGGTCACTAGACAGCATAAGAGGGGAAAAAGGATGGGTGAGGCGATCGGGATCCCCCTTGAAGGGTGCATCGAACTGTCCATGAGTCCTTTGGATGTGGGATCGGTCCATTTCCACGGAAAGGAATTGGACCCCGACCAGGTCGGAGCCGTGGCAAAGGTCCTCTCCGGAGCGGACAACCCAGATTCTCCCTATTTCGTCCGGATGGATATCGAAAGACGAGCCCGTTATGTCCCCTATTCGAGGAACACGATGGAGAAGGTGATGAGCCATGTGGACCGATTGGAATCTCTGAGGTCGAGGTTTCTCAGATGGGTGGAGGACGATGAGGATCCCAAAAGGAGGTCCCCCCGCCTGATCGTACAGGATTTCACGACGGTGGAACTCGGGAGGGAGGATAAAGAGGAGATGGACAGGATCGAGGGATGGGCTCTTGCGCATCTCGAACTCGGGGGCTGGCCCACAGGAGAAACCCCCCTCAGGAGCATGGAGGGTCGGGCAGAGCAATTCGGGTTGGGGGGCACCCCCATCCGGAGGGTTGACACCTTTGACCTGGAGCGCTTCCTTACCTATCTTTTCATGGACCTTCTGGAATACCGACGGGAGAACCTGCCATCCCATCTGCTGGAGTTCCTCTTGAGGATGGGCAGGATCACATGGAGGCGGGGTGCCGAGCTCGCCGTGGAATACGCTCTTGCAAGCGGAAGGAGGGTCTTCCACAGGGATTTTCCGGATCATGTGGTCGATGCGTCGAGAAGGCTGGCCGGGATTATCTCGGATGAGGAGAGGTCCAAAAGGCTGGACCTGAGGCTCCTGGAAACATACACGATAGACCCGGAGGATGCCAGGGATTTCGACGATGCAATATCTCTGGTCAAGGAGGAAAAAGGAACGGTGGTCTGGGTACACATAGCGGATGTCTCGCATTATGTGAAACCCATGGACCTGGTGGATTCGGAGGCCAGGTTCAGGGGAACCTCCGTCTATCTTCCCACGGGTGTTCTGCCAATGCTGCCTCCCAGGCTGTCGGAGGACCTCTGTTCGCTCACGGAGGGGGTCGACAGGCTGGCCCTTTCAACCAGACTTGTGTTCGATGACACTGGCAGCCTGATCGAGGATTCGAGGTGCCAGAGCGTTATCAGGGTCGATAGGAACCTGACCTACGCGGAGGTCGATGAGATGATAGAGAATGGCAAAGCGCCCTTCTCCGAGCTCGATTCGCTTGCGAGATGCATTCACTCGAGGGAAGAGCGCCTGGACCTCGAGACACCGGAGAGGAGGATCCGCTTCGACGGTGAAAACTCCCTTTCGACCTCGGTGAAGAGACCAACCCCTTCCACCCGACTCATAGAGGAGCTTATGGTATTGACCAACGAGTCCTCATCACGGTACCTGGAGGAGAGAGGTTACCCTCTCCCCTACCGTGTCCATCCGATGCCGGATCGGACCTCGGTTGAGAGGTTCAACGAGACCTGCAGGGCCCTGGGCCTATCCGTCGAGATACAACCATGGTGGGGTGAGGGAGACGGGCCGTCCGATCACGAGGATAGGATGCTCAGGTCCCTCCTCTCCGGTGGAAGCATATCCCTGGGAGGCGACCACATTGCCGATGTTACGGGGAACGGAGACGGTCAGATCGGACAAACCGACGGGCCGACCAGGCCGGATCCCGAGGAGATGAGGGAGGTGGTGGGGGCCTTCAACTCCGCCCTGGATGAGATCGGCTCCATTGCGGATCAGAGGATCAGGGACCTCCTTGTGATAACGATGTTGAGGACGATGCCAAGGGCTTTCTACTCGACGGAGAGTATTGGCCATTTCGGTCTGGGGTCCGGTTGTTACTGCCACTTCACTTCTCCCATCAGGAGATATCCGGACATACTCGTCCACAGGTCGATCAAGGCTGCCCTTCACCGGGAAGGTAAGGGTCCGGAGCCGGGGTGGAATGCTCCCACGGTTGAGGAGATATCGACCCTGTTGGAGCATGTGAACGACATGTCCGGCTCCGCCGAGGAATGGGAAAGGGAGATGACGGACGCCGCACTGGCCATAAGATACTCGATGGACCGGGATCTAAGGCACTCCGTGCACACCGGCCTCGTGACCTCCATCACGCCCGGTTCGCTGTTCCTGCTCCTTGACGATGACCTTACGGAGGCCAGGATGCCTTTACAAAGCGTACTCAGGAGGGGCTTCGTCGTAGATGAGCACCTGACAAGGGTCGAGTTCGACCCAGAACTGAGCGGGGGCCGATCGAGCAGGGAATTCACGGCTTTTATCGAGAGGACCGGTGGAAGGACCGGACGGGTCCTGTTCCGCCTCGCTCAGGTCCTAGGTGTCTCGATATCCTCGATATCGGTAGTGGACGGTCGGATAGAGGTAAGGCCCGGAGGTTGAAAAGATCGTTTGCTCCGAAAAGGCACCTCTCCCCTCCAAGCGGGTGCTACGGGCTCTCGAGGGGGACACTCAACGGGAAAATTATTTGATTGGGTGCTCCAATCAGCGAATACTTTATCTCATTTATACCCATACTGAATGAGATATATCCTAGCAACTGTGAGGTTTTCGAGAAAAAGGGGGATACAGATGATACTTCCAAAGGGAATCACGGAATATGAGAAACCGGGCGGCGAGGAGGTAATGGGCGAGGTCCTGAAGGATGTCCGGGAGAAAAAGACGACCGGATATCTGCTCGTCCTAGGCAACCTCGAGGAAGGCGGCGAGACGAAGGATGTGACCGGACAGATGGTATTCAAGGAGGGCGAGCCGGTCCTGTGCGAGACGATACTGAGCTCGGACTCGATGAAGGGAAAGGAGGGGATACATCCGATTCTCAAGACCATGATGGTGGAAAGCAACAGGATCGAGCTTCACACCAAGATAGATGTCGGCCCCCCGATGGCATTCTTCAAGGAATGCCAGATCGCTGCCGAGGAGATAGACCTTCAGAACTTCATGGAGAGGCTCAAGGAGGAGGAGGAGAAAAAGAGGAAGAGGGCAGAGAGGACCCGGGAGATAGGGGAGAAGGTCAGAGGGTACGCCGGAGCCGGTTACGAGATAAGTGACATAGACTCCCGTCTGTCGATGGATTACGAGGAGCTTGAGGGTTGGTTCTCGAAGTTGGAGAAGAACATCCAACGCATAGGGGAGATAAGGAAATGGCTCGAGGGTATGGATGATGTGGAACTACAGAGCGAAAAGGAGGAGCTGATGGGCTTTCTCGGCAGACCGGAGGAGATGGAAAGGATCGAGAAGGCGGACAAGAAGCTCAGGGAAAAGATGGAGGGTATCGAGGAGAAGAGGAATGAGATGCAGAAGTGGGTGGACCTCTGGAACAGCGAGGGATACAATACGATGGAGCTAGAGGAGGCGCTGAAAGGGGACCTGGACACCGCATGGAACGTCCTGACCCAGTTCATGGACGACATAACCCACCTCAAGGACCTTGCAGAAGAGCTGAAAAAACTGGAGGGATCAAAGGAGGCAACTGGTTTCGAAAAGGAGCTCGAGCCCGTTAAAGCCATGATAAAGGACCCCTCGGAGATGGAGAACATAAGAACCGCTTTGGATGAGGTCAGGGAGACCATGGCCAGGGAGAAGGAGCAGAAAGAGGAGCTGTTGGCCAAACTCTCCGAATGGGAACAGAAAGGTCTCGATATATCGAAAGTGAAAAAACTCGAGGACCGCAGGCTGGAGGAGGTTATAAGGGAATACAACCTACTGACCAATAACGGGGAGAGGATACTGGAGATAAGAGAGGAGCTGGCATCGATGGACAGAAGGGATATACCCGATAAGATCGACAGGCTTTCCGGATCGATGACGGACCCCTTCCGGCTGGACGATTACGAGACATCTCTCAATGAGCTGAAGGATGAAATTGATGCTCTGGCCGGGGAGAGGTCCGAACTACTTTCCGAGGTAGAGGAGATAAAGGCAAGAGGGATAGTTATAGGCGAATTGGAGAAGGGGCTTGACTCACCCGTCTCGGAACTGAGGAGCTCCCTTGGGGAGCTCAAGGGGAAGCTGGACACGCTCCAGGAACTCAAGGACAGGATAGACCAGATGGACCAGAGGTGGATGGAGGAGAAGTTCGCGGTACTGGATGAACTGCTGAACGACCCCGAAAAGATCGAGGAGATAGAGGATACGATCGAAAAACTGGAGAGCAGGATAAAGGAGAGAGAGGAGAGGAGAAAGACCATGAGGGCCGCCATGGACTCCTGGAAATCGCAGGGATTCAAGGTCGAAGAGCTCGAATCAGTCATCGATGGGCCCCCCGAGGATTTCACCTCCGCTTACGAGTCCCTCAGTATCAAGATTGAGAGAGGAATGGAACTGCTGAACAGACTGAACTCCCTTGACACCACCTTTTTTCCTTCCAGGTTCGAGGAAGCCAGAGCGCTCGTACTCGATCCCGACCTGCATGGCAGGGCGGAGGAGGCAATAGGCGAACTGGAGGAACAGGTTAAAGGGGACCTCGCCAGGAGGGAGGCCTTCAAGGAGGAGCTCTCAAAACTCAAGAAGGACGGTTGGAAAACAGAGGGTTCGGAAGCGATCCTCGAGCTTCCCCCCGATGAACTGGATGGTGCGATGAACTCCTTCAATGAGACCCTTCAGGCACACAAGGACGCCCTCGAGGATATCGAAACATGGGACCAGCTCGAATCGAAACTACTCAAAGATGAGATCAAGGAGCTTAAGAAGGGACTAATGGACCTGGACATTTCCGAGGAGACGCTGAAGGTGTATTCCGACCTGAAAGAGAGGATAGGCGCCAATACAGCAAGAAGGCAGGAGATGAACGGTAAATTGGAGGAATGGGCGGAAGCGGGTTACATCGTGGACGAGGTATCGGAGAAGAAGGAGGGGCCGCTGCAGGAGTACGAACCGGTTTTCGAGGAGATGAATGGGAGGATCGGACGTCTGGAGGAACTCCAGAAGGAGTTCGATTCCCTCAACACCGCCCACTTCAAGACCGAGGCCGAGGATATCGAATTCAAATTGAACGATCCCTCCCTGGTCGATCAGATCGAGGTGGCGATGGAGGAGCTCTCCAAGAAGATAGACGAGGACAGGAAGAAGCGGGGCCAGTATCTTGAGAGGATAGAGAATTACATCAATGACGGTTTCGGCGGGGCTGCCAAGTTGAGGGACGTCATGGATGAGGACCTGTCCATCGTGGAGCTGGAGTTCAAGAACTTCGAGAAGGAAGTCAACATGCTCAAGAAGTACATGGAGACCACGGGTTTCAAGAAAGCCCAATCCGAGCCGGCTCCGAAAAAGGAGGAAGCGGAAAAGAAGAAAGGAGAGGCGGTCAAGGAGGAGAGGGCTTCCGCGGGGAAGAAGGCCGAGGAGGCCGCCGAGGAAAAAGATGAGGACCCCTCAAGATCGTTCGGCATGAAACTCGTGGAAAAGTTCACCTTCGAGAACTTCGTCGTGGGGAGCTCCAACAGGTTCGCGGCCAAAGCGGCGGAAGCTGTTGCTGACCACCCTGCGGACGCCTACAATCCGCTGTTCATCTACGGTGGCACGGGACTCGGTAAGACCCATCTGATAAATGCTATAGGTCACAAGATCGGGGGGAAGAAGGATAGGATGAAGGTCATCTACGTGACAACGGAGAAGTTCACGAACGACCTGATCAACTCGATCTCCGGAGAGGACCTGGATGGGTTCAGGGATTTCTTCAGGAAGGCCGATGTCCTGCTCGTGGACGACATCGAGTTCATATCCGGAAAGGAGGCGACACAGGAGGAATTCTTCAACACATTCAACCATCTCCACAACAACGGTAGACAGGTCGTGGTCGCATCAGACCGCCCTCCGAAGGAGATCCCGAAACTCACCGACAGGTTGAAATCGAGGTTCGAGGGGGGTCTTATTGTGGACATCGCCCCCCCTACGATGGAAACCAAAGTGGTTATAATAAAGAGGGAGGCCAAGAAGCTTGGAATAACCCTCAATGACGAGGTCGTCCACCTTGTTGCCGACAGGATAACCACAAACATCAGGGCGCTGGAAGGAGCCGTCAAGAGGCTGGCGGCAAAGGTGAAGATGGACGGGGTCCCCGCAGATGAGAAGCTGGCCGAGGAGATACTCGCGGATGTTCTCGTTGACGAGGAGGGGGACCTGTCCCAGACGCTCGAGATGATCAAGAAGAAGATAACGGACCTCAAGGACGATGTTGGGGATGAGATCCTCAAGGGGAAAGAGCAGGGCGAGGGCGAAACGGAGGGTGAGGCGGGGGAGCAACCCCCGGTCGAGGAGGAGATGGTCAAATGCACGAACTGTGAGAAGTTGATCCCGGCGAATTCGGCGGTCTGCCCCGAATGCGGTGTCTCCTTCGAGGGAGAGGTGTACGAGTGTCCTCTTTGCCATTCCGAGGTACCCGCCGGTTCAGATAAATGCCCATCATGCGGGGCCGTCTTCGAGGTATGAGCCCTCCAGGATGTGTTTGTACTTCCCATCCCAACGGGAGGTCCCAAAAATGACACCAGCGTTCGGCCAGATGAGTAAAGGGGGGTTTTTGGCCGGAAAAAGAGCCCTCGGTGGACTTCTCGAGACCGATCTGGAGAGGAAAAAGGGATGGGTCAAGGTGTTGCAATTCCTCCTCCCCCTGTTCTGTTACTTGATATTGGCGGTGGCCACGGTGGGTGGTGTCGCTGCCGCAATGGGATGGGCCGTCGGGAGGAACCTACTGGATGTCTGGATATACTATTCGATACCCGTCATGGGCAAGGAGATAATCATCCCCAAGGTGGTCCTGGGGAACGATCCGCCTCCGCCCCTCCTTGTTGGTCTGGTCACGTCCATGATCGACGTTTGCGTAAGCCTTTTTCTGATATGGAACTACGACTGGGTCAAGAGGGTGAAGTACATAGGCCCCCGTCTCGAGAGGGCCGAGGAGAAGGGCAGGGAAAGGGTGAGGAGCTCAAAGTGGTTCTCCAAGGCCGCATTCACCGCCACTGTCTGTTTTGTTCTTGTACCCTTCAAAGGCGCCGGGGGTGTGGGAGGTACGATACTGGGGAGGATAATGGGGTTGGGTCCGTACAGGGTCCTTCTTGCCGTTCTTATGGGATCCCTGGTCGAGTCACTGGGATATGCTTACCTGTCACAGACGATAAGCCCGTTTTTCAACAGTTCCCCGATATTTGCATGGTTGAGGAACGTGAACATGCTGCAGATGATGATGGCATTCGTGATGTTCGGTCTCCTCGTGTATGTCGTAAGGAACCCCAGAAGGGCTGTTGCGGTCTCCTCGGATGCGGTACAGGGGACCATCGACTCCGCACAGACCGCCATATCCAGGGTGGAGGGCCTGGGTGTGGGATCGACCGAGTTCACAACGATGGAGATAGGTGATACGCTCAGGGCGATGAACATCCTTGACGGGGAGGTCGTGGCCATGGCCACCTCCCCGATATCGGTATTGGGAAGGGACGGAGAAAAGCTGGCTGTCACCATAAGGGAGGCCAGCAAGAGGGGGATCGACGGTCTGAGGATGAGGACCAAGAGAGAAGCCATGGAGAGGGTGATCCGGGCAGGAGGCAGGGCCGAGAAGGGGATCAGGAGGGCATCTGCCCTTTCGATAGTTGGCCTGCAGGTCCTGAAGGAGGGGGTCGAGGGGTCCGAATATCTGATACTGTTCGCGGGTGGGAAGATAGAGAGGGTCTTGAAGGTGCCGAAGGATCTGATCCGGAAAGGAAAGAGGGGATGATGTCCTCCAAAGACCCGACACATCCACATCCCGGTCCTTTTTTCAACATATGGGAGTTTCAAAGCATCCGGTCGCTATAGTCCTTCAGATACTGGCTAGGTGCTCTTTGCGTCTTAAAAAGCTGGTTTGGGTTTACTGGGTCGAATGAGAATGTAAAATCATTCGTGTTCGATTTTTTATTTTCATGGCCCGATACCGACCGCTGTGTGATCGATAAGGGCAGGTTCAAAAACAATTTTATAAATTCAGAGGGATTGTCTTCCGGTTTGCGGGAGGTCAAGGGTTTCTAGGATCATAGTGAGGTTGGGATAAATATGAGGGCCATCGGACAGTTACTCTCCATAGGCATCATGATCGTCCTTATCAGCGGGGGAAGCAGCCTTCGGGGGGCTCCCGCATATGAGAACGGGGCCCCCTCACCGATCCCGGATGGCCGTCCCGTTGGTACGGTCTACTGGAACGGGGATTGGAAGGTCAACGATACCCAATATAGAAAGGACCAGGAGATCGTATTGACAGGGAACCTGATCATCGAGGATGGAGGGAACCTGACCCTGGAGAACTGCACACTGCGTATGAACGTCACGATAACCAGGAACCCGCTCTGGATAGTGATCAAGGATAACGGAACCCTTAACCTATGGGATAAGGACGGGGACCCTGGTACTGACGACGGAACTCTGATCACGGACAGTCTCTCGGATACCGATGACGGAGGAATTCTGGACTATGTCTATTATTTCCGGACCGAACCCGGTTCCAGATTGAGTATGAACTGCTCCGGCCTGGAGCACTGCGGGGAATACGACAGCGAGGAGGATGAGAGGACCTACGGATTGTATGTTGAGGGGGACGCACTTTTCAGGTACGCATGGCTGAATAATTCCTATTACGGAATTACCCTGGTAAACACCACGGGGGTGGTTGTGCATGGATGCAATGCGACCAATATGGAAGTTGGCCTGAGGGCCCTGGGAAGTGACAATATTACCGTCGAACGCTGCTGGTTCTCGGATGGAACAGTATATAATTGTTTCATCTTCGAGGATTGTCAGGACCTTCTATTTGAGAACAACAACGCTTCCGCGTACTATCAGCCTGTATATATGGAGAAGGTGAACAATAGCGTGGTTGTGAAAAACACTCTCATGGTGATCACCAGTTCCAATTACAACGCCCTTGAGTGCGTGGAGTGTAATGGGATCGAGGTCGAGAGAAACCAGATATCAAGCAGATATTGTGGCGTACTGATGGACACCTGCAATGTGGTTTCAATATGCAACCATACGCTGACGCCCACTGGATATTATTACATGGATTATCACTGTCTGAGGTCCGATGACAGCGAGAACCTGACCGTAAGGAACATTAGTATCGCAGGGACCCAGTCCACGAGCTTCAGGGGGGACGGGATCGAATTCACATCTTCAAAGGGTATATTGATAGAGAACACGGTGATCGAGTGGACCCAGGAGAACGGTATCAAGCTTCAGTACTGCTCTGACTTTACAGTGAAGGGGTGTACGTTGAAAAATGCATCGACATCCTCTTCATATTACGGGATATCCCTGCACGGCTCCGTGACAGGAATAATAAAAAACTGCACCATAGAGTACAGTGATCATACCGATATACAAAATCTGAACTCGAATGGGATCGTATTCATCAACAACACGATCGGCGGAAGCAGCAATACGGAATACGGGATCCATTTCCAGGGGGGGGACCAATGCGATATTACTGGAAACAGGTTCCTCGACCACTACCACTGGTCCTGCCATATCCAATCGGGAAACCACAATAACATCTCGCATAACACATTCGAGGGACCGAAAGACGGCGAAGGGCTCAGAATGGATGACGAGTTCAACACGGCCTGGGAAAACAACATATCCTCATACGATACGGGCCTGATAGTGGGAAGTGGTTGCATGGTGTTTGACACCCCCATAACGGACTGTGACACGGGCCTGAAGGTCTCTTCCGGGCTGGCCGATAACATCACGGTCTCGGGCAGCGGTCATTACGGATTGCAGGCCAATTCGGGAGAGGTGCTGATAAAGAACAGCTCATTTTCAGGTTCAGGTTCCTATGACATCAGGATAATGAGCTTCACGGACCTCTCATTGATAGACTGTGATTGGGACCCATTGAAGGTATACCGATACTCCCAATCTAAGATGCATGTCAGGTGGTGGGGGGAGATAATGGTAAGGGACAAGAACGGGGTCGTACCGGGGGCAACGGTCACTTTATTGAACGCTTCGGACGTCCTTGAGGGGAGGGGATTGACCGGTGATAACGGCAGGGTCATCGTTCCGATAACCGAGGAATCATTCGAAACCGGGCCTTCCTCAACGGTGCAGATAAAGCACAACCCCCACAACATATCGGCACACCTGTTCCCGGATACTGCTTATGTCACACCGGAGCCTTCGACAACGGTCAATTCGAAGTACACGATCACCTTCAATACCGATACGAACCCGGCACCACCTTACAATGTCAAGGCGTTTTCCGAACATGCCGATGTGAACATCTCCTGGAGTTATGGCAATCTACCCGACCTATCGAGGTTCCAGATATTTCGAAGCGAGGACCCCGCCTCTTTCGACCTGGGCAGTCCTATCGGGACGGCTTCGTCCTCGAGCAGGCATTATACGGATGTTGACGGGGCTGCGAACTGGAGGACCTATTATTATTGCGTGAGAGCTGTGGATAATAAGGGACAGGCAGGCAATACATCTCTTGTTGTGATGTGCGGGGATTGGACCATTGAAAGCGGGGTCGTATCAACCATATCGGACAGGACCATAAATCTGAACGGGACCCTGACCGTGGAGGGCGGGGGGAGTTTGAAACTGAAGAGCGTAGATCTCGCGATCAACCATACTCCAATAAAATTTTGCGGAATAAGGGTTAAGGGTGGCGGGAACCTGGAGATTGTTGATTCTGACGATGACAGAGCTACCACATCAGATGCTTCCAACATATCCGCAATGAACGCCTCCTTTCCCATCTTCTTCATAGTGGAGGAGAATGGCAGACTGTTTCTCAATAATTCAATATGTTACGGGGTCGGCGGTCTGTTCAATATGGATATCAAATACCAGGGATTATATTTGGGGGGAGGAGGGTCCATTGTAAGAGGAACCTCGCTGATCCCGACGGTCTCGGTGAAATTCCTGATGCTTGTTGATTCCGCCCCTTATGTGAAAATAATCGATATGGAATTCTCCTGGAAAGACACCACACCGCTCTCGATCCAGGATTCTCCAGCATGCACCGTACAGGGGTGCGACTTCGATACCGGGAAAGAATCCATTGGCCTATCGATAGGTGCATCGGTTGGATCCAATATCACAGGAAATCGCTTCACGAACTGCACCAGGGGAGTTTACATGCAAGGTTGTGATCTATCTCAAGTAATCGATAATGATCTGAAATATAATGAGATGATCGGGATATACATATACAATTCGGATGGTGTCGAGGTGGTGAACAACACGATAGAGGGGCAAAAGCAGGGTCCGGGGATCAAGATCTACCGGTCCGACCTCTTCGATCTCAGGGACAACCTGATCGTGGGATCATATGATGGAGTGGAGTTGGATTTCAGTTTCTATGGAGGGGGCTCCAACAACACCATCAGCGATATCGATCACAACGGGTTGGTTCTCTACTCCTCCTCGAACAACCTCTTCAACGGGACAACCATAGAGGATGCCGGCCAGATCGGTCTGTACATGACAGGTGATTACTACACCTCCACCTGGAACAACACGTTTATCGATCTTTCAATCTCCTCGTGCGTATACGGGATCAAAACCTACAGGGTCGAGGAGCTCAACTTTATCGATTTGAACCTGAGCGGAAATATCGTTGGAATGCTCCAGGGTACCTCTGGATATGTTCACTTCAGGAATTCCAGGATCTCGAGCAATTCGAACTACGGCGTATATGTCGAGTCCACCTCACCCAGGTCCCAGACGATACACACGACCTTTGAGAACACAACCGTGAATAATCCGAGCGGTCTGGAACTCTATCTGGACGATTCGGCCGTCGTTCGATGCATCAACACATCGATACCATACGACCGGATCAATTTCAAGGATGATGCCTCGAAGATCTCATATTTTTGGTACATAGATATCTATGTTGAGGACATGTTCGGTGATCCCGCATCCTTCTCGGACCTGTCGGCCACCGTCCCCGGCGGTGTCACCGTTTCATTGGGAAAGGTGAATGAGAGCGGCAGGAAGGATTGGCTGCTTGTGCATCAGAAGACATCCCTTTCAAGCGGAAATATCTCTTCCAATCCCTGGACCTTCACAGCGTCCCTAGGTAATCATTCAGGTACAAATACGACGTCGATAAGCAATCCCGTTCTGGTATGGATTAGGCTTTCAAACATAGCCCCCACGGTGCTCGATCTAAAGATCTTACCGCTCACTCCCGATACATCCCAGGAGATACAGATCGGGTTCAACTATTCGGACCCAGAGTTCGATCCGCAGTTCACGCCAGAGATAAAATGGTTCATGAACGGTATAGAGCGGCCCCATCTTGAGGGTAATACCACCGTGGGGGCACAGAACACTTCCAAACATCAGAACTGGTATGCGGTTGTTAGGACCTTCGACGGTGCCTCTTACTCCATGCCCTATACCTCGCCGGTCATAACGATCAAGAACACACCCCCCAATGCTTCAGGGGTCCATTTCGAGAGCACCAGTGTGAGCTCGTCCCGGGAGATTGTGGTGAACTACACCTACCGGGACCTCGATGGGGATCCCGAGGGGTCCACCCTTGTCTGGTGGTTCGTGGACCGTGGTTCGGGATTTGTCGATTCACATCTGACTGGGTCACCACTTTCTCCGGAACATACAAAAAAGGGAGAGAGGTGGCTTGCCAGGGTATTACCTCATGATGGTGAGGAGTACGGCCCCGGGGTGAACTCCTCGGAGGTCGTGGTAATTGGGAACACACCTCCCGAAGTAGTTGGAAAGATCGAGATACTACCCGAGAACCCATCCGGTCTGGACGATCTCTCCCTCTCCTATGAATATTACGATATGGACGGTGACCCGGAGGTGAACGGTTCGTATACCTGGTACGTGGACGGCATGCCAGCCGGCCTTGATAGCCCCGTGGTTCCATCAACACGACTATCCAAAGGGGAGATATGGATGTGCATCTTCACCCCGTACGACGGGACCGACCCTGGGATCAGCGTCAATTCGAGCAGCACTCTGATCGGGAACACTCCCCCGACCGTATTCGATAACATCACATACGAACCTCTTTCACCGACCTCGAGCGACATACTGAGGGCGAATTACTACTATTTCGACCATGATGGTGACCCCGAGAGCACCACTATCCTGAGGTGGTACGTGGACAGGAACGACGGAGCGGGCTTCGTCTATTCGGGTATAACGGGGGATTCGGTGCCCTCCGACAAACTGATCAAGGGACAAAGGTGGAAGTGCGGTGTCACCCCTTACGATGGGGAATCCTTCGGCACTCAAGTGCTTGCTCCTGCTTCCGTGACCATCGGGAACACTCCCCCTCAGGCATTTGACCTCTACATCGGGGATTTGAACGGAGCAAGATTGGAAGGTGAGGAGGCAGTGGCAGGTACCTCCCTTTACGCCCACTACTCCTATATTGACGGGGACGGCGACCGGGAGAACGGTACCGAGATCGAATGGTACCTGAACGGGGTCTTCTTCATCAGGGGATATGAGATCCCCTCCAATACGGTGGAAAAGGGCCAGACCTGGTGTTTCCACGTCATGCCCTGGGACGGTGATGAGACGGGTCCGTTCAACACCACTGCGCTGAGGTTCGTCTCGGGTGATATTACCATAGGGAATACCCCCCCGGTCGTCATGAATGTAAGTATAGGTCCGGTGGAACCTAAGACAAAAGATGAGCTGGGGGTGGACCTCGTCCACTTCGATGTGGACGGTGACCCCGTTACGGAGTACGATATCGAATGGTACCGGAACAACCTTCACATCCCGGGATACGACGATCTGAGGTCAGTGGACCCGTTCATGACCCAAAAACTTGATGTGTGGTACTGCAGGGTCAGGGTCGGTGACGGCGCCGACCTCTCAGATTGGTTGAGTTCTCCGTCGGTTCTGGTGAGCAACTCACCGCCAGTTCTCAACGCCACGTGCGACAGGGAGAACCTTTCCATAATGGAGGGTGATTCGATAATATTCCAGGCGAACGTCGTCGACCCGGACGAGGAGGATTTCCAGACCTCCTGGTACGTGGACGGGATGATAATGGGTCTATTCGATTCGAATCCCCAGAGCAGGTTCACCCTGTCAACGGACCTCTCATCGAAGAGGGAGAGGAATGTGACCGTGATCGTGACGGATGGAACGGACTACGTGGAAAAGAGCTGGTCCGTTGAGGTGAGAAACGTCAACAGGCCTCCCGAGATAGAGGCGTTCGATCCTCAGGTCCCCGATCCCGAGGTCCAGATCGGGAAGAGCATAACCTTCAGCGTGATGCCTTCGGATGAGGACGAGGACGAGGTTCTGGTAGAGTGGTTCATCGACGGCGAACCTGTCAAGACGGGTACCGAATATGTATTGGAGGGAGGGATCATAAAGAAAGGGGACCACATCGTGAAGGTGAGGATATCCGATGGCATGGACGAGGTGACAAGGACCTGGAACGTCACGGTTAAGGGTGCGGAGGAAGGGGAGAAGTTCCTTGGGCAATCGTATGACTGGTGGGGGCTCCTATTGGCGATCTTCGGCGGTATCGTATCCGTGATCCTGGCGGTGTTCGGTTTCGTGAAGGTCAGGAAGAAGAAGTCGAAATTGAAGAGCTACATGAGGGAGATAGACCTGATAAGGTCCTCCGAGGAACCCACAAGGAAGAAGGAGAGGCGGCTCTCGGAGCTCAGATCTCTTCTGAGGACCGAATTCCAGAAGGGGCAGGTGGAGGAGAACCATTATATCATACTCGAGAGGGAGGTGGACAAGGCCCTGACCGACGGGGTGATCACCAGGGGTGAATACAGCGACCTGGAGAGCCGTTTGATGAAGGATGGGTCCATGTCGAACGACGAGAAAGAGAGGATACTGGAACTGCTTTCGACATGGGCGGAGGACGATCTCGTCGATGAGGAGCCCGAACCCCCCGAGATGGAGGAGCTGCACGTTGAGGTGGAGGATGATGATATCTGGGAGGAGTTCGAGGAATGACCCCCCTTAACCATAGAACCGTCTGCTCCTGGCGATGTCATACCTGCTTACATGGTTTTCCAGGATCTCATTGTCCATCATATGATTCGAGTTATTGAATAATAGAGAGGGATAGATATGGAAGGCAAGGTCGAGGAGAAGAAGAGCAAAACGGGTTTGATAATCGGGATCGTGATCGCAGCGATTCTGATCGTGCCTATCGTGATCGCGGCGCTGGCCGGGTTGTTTGTACTGGCTGGTATCACGTTCCTGTGGGCCGAGAGCTTCGTGGAGGTCGAGGAGGAGACGCTCTTATATACCTTCGATGGTGAGCTGAGAACGGACGGTTCCAACTCCGCTCTGGAACTTACCCTTATACGCGGAGGTGAGATCGACTGGAGCGATTACCGGGTGGAATTGGATGGTACTAAAATATCAACTGCCGGCCAGGGACCAACATCGGTTGGAATGACAGCCACGTTCGATGTCACCTTGTACGGCCCTTTTGATATCGGTTCCGAATATACAGTTAGGATTATAGATATTGCCGATAATAAACTGATCTGGACAAGTAGTACGATCTGTAAGAGCGGCTAGATAGAGACCAATTGTACGATCCACCAATGGCCCGAGGTATGTCATTTCCTCGTTCTCCTTGCTCCATCCAAGTAGAAAAGCAGGGTCATACATCGAACAGCCCCTTCACACTCAGGTACCTCTCCCCCGTATCAGCGGCCATGCAAACAACGGTTTTTTCCCTGTTTTTTTCCTTGGAGGCAATTTTGGTCGCAGTGTGAACGACAGCACCCGAGGATATCCCAACGAGCAGTCCCTCCTCCCTTGCCAACCTCCTGCATATGGAGAACGCCTCCTCCTCGGTGACAAGGGCGATCTCGTCTATGATCTCCCTGTCAAGGGTCCCGGGGACAAAACCAGGGGCCGTCCCCATCATCCTGTGCGGATTGAATATGCCCTTTGAGATGTAAGGAGCTTCCTTCGGTTCGACCGCTATAAGCCTTATGTCCGGCCTTTTCTCCTTCAGGAACCTCCCGGCCCCGCAGATCGTACCACCGGTTCCAAGGGCTGCAACGAGGATGTCGATATTGCCGCCGGTGCCCTTCCAGATCTCGGGGCCGGTCGTCGAGTAGTGGGCTAAAGGGTTGGAGGGGTTCACATGCTGGCCGACATAGAAGAGGTCTGGGTCCTCTGATATCATCTCCTTCATCCTTTTTCTCGCACCCGCGGTACCCTCATCCCTGGGTGTAAGCACCAGCTCCGCTCCGAGTGCCCTGAGTATCTTCCTCCTCTCCACGGACTGGATCTCGCACATCACCAGTTTCACGGGGTATCCCTTGACGGCACCCACCATGGCGGCAGCCATTCCGGTGTTGCCGCTTGTGCATTCGATTAGCGTCTGTCCCTTCCTGAGCACCCCGTTCTTCTCCGCATCCTCTATTATCCTCAGGACCGCCCTGTCCTTGAGGCTCAAGGGGTTCATGAACTCGCATTTCACGAGTACATTCCGGTTGGGGGACAGCCGATTCAATCGAAGCAGTGGGGTTCCCCCTATCAGTTCCAGAATGCTCTCCCTTATCTCCATGATGTTGAATGATAGGGGTCTTAGATTAAGGTATCCTGGTCCGTCCTCTCGATCGAACGGTAATTCAATTAATTCCTTCGGTTTCCTCTTTCGGATCCAACCGGCATCGCATATATCATGAAGGCGGATCGGTCTCCGAGACCGGGTGCCTCATTGATTACCGTAGAGCGAACGGTATTGGTCCTCCATCGTCCCGTAGTCGGTATGATCTTCCTGTGGAGTTTGGTGGTCGGATTCGTACGTTCGCATCTCAGGTTGGGGTCCTCCCGCAGGACTTCCCTCCCCAATTACGGCTTTCTTTTTTCTCTTAACGACGATGAATATGGTCACCAGGGCAGCTATGATGATGATCGATATGGTGATGATTAGGATGATAAGGATCACAACGATGGTCGGGAAAGAACCCCCCTCATCCTCCTCTTTTTCCCATCTCTCCGGATCGAACGGGTAGGCATCCAGTATCAACCCGTCAACGGAGGAGTCGGGACCCATGCCTGGGTTCCACTCGTCGGGATAACCGTCACCATCGGAATCCACGGACGCAGCGGGATCATCGGGAAAAGCGTCAAGGTGTAGGTTCTCGGTGGAATCGTTCTGCCCCTTACCCTCGAGCCAGAAGTTTGGACTGCCGTCGTCATCCGAATCGATTGCAGCACTCGGATCGGAGGTGAACTTGTCCCTCTTCAGGCTCCTTGAATCACCGTCCTCGAAACCCGGGTTCCAGCAGTCAGGGTACCCGTCAAGGTCGCTGTCCAGGGAAGCTTCCTCCTCGTATGGAAACCGGTCAAGATGGAGTCCCGTGGTCGTATCGTTCCCACTGCAGCCTTTGTTCCAGTCCTCCGGATATCCGTCGCCGTCCCTGTCATAACTTGCAGCCGGGTCCTGAGGGAAATCATCGTATTTGTCCGGGGACCCATCCCCATCCGAATCCTTCATCCTCTTCGTCACTATCCTGTATGATAGATGGGTTCCATCGTACTCCTGGGATGCATCCTGAGGTATACGCCATTCGAACACGTAATCCCCGCTACCCCATTCGTATGTTTTATCCAGCTCGTTGAGAGTTCGCAGTTCCCAGTGGAACAAACCCCTGCTGGCCTCATATAAGATGCCCAACTCCGTACCCACCAGTTCGTTTATCGACCAGATAACGTGAACCTTTTCATGGGCATCGACGGTCAAATTGACCTCGGCTCCCCTTTCCATCGTAACGACATCTTCAATTATTACATTCTCCAGATATTCATCTTCAACATCCGCATCTACCTGTGGGTATTGAATCAATAAGAATAAAATTATTAACAATATACCATAAATAAATGGATATCTCATTAAATCCACCATGATATTTAATACAAATCTTCTATTAATTTTTTTCCAAAAAAGACATTTTCACCGGATAAAAGAGGTTATTTATGTTCATCTCCGGGAGAGAGGGACCAGCACCCTGTTCTTGCCCTTTCCAAGGACCTTTGCCCTTATGTCATAAACCTCCTCAAGGACCTCCCTTGAGAGGGAATCGGAATCGCCACCCATCACCACCTTTCCACCCTTAAGCATCACGAAGTGATCGCAGTACCTGAGGGCGAGGTTCAGATCATGGACCGCCATAATGACCAGGGCCCCTCTTTTTACCTCTTCCTTAACCAGCTCCATGACATCGATCTGGTTCGCCAGGTCCAGGGAGGAGGTGGGCTCGTCGAGCAGATAGACGTCCGGTTCCTGGGCTGCAGCCCTGGCGATAATCACCTTCTGACTCTGCCCGCCCGAAAGGGACCTGATATCCCTGGAGGAGATGTTCCTGAGACCGAACCTGTCAAGCACCCCCGATGCTATCTCCCTGTCCCTTGACCTGGGTGCCCAGGTCCCGTGGGGGATCCTGCCCATGAGAACGGTTTCCATCACCGTCTTTGGAAAGAGGGCAGAGGTGGACTGAGGGACATATCCCATCCTGCGGGCCACCTGCCTCCGGGACATCTCCGATATGTCGACACCATCAAGGAGGACCTTGCCCTCCCCGGGTACGAGAAGCCGGTCCATGCATTTCAGAAGTGTCGACTTTCCGGAGCCGTTTGGTCCCACCAGCCCCACGAGCTGTCCCCCCGAAACCTCCATGTTCACGCCCGACAGCGCCTTGGCACCGTTGTAGGCGAAGCTTAGGCCTCTTGTCTCGATCCTCACCAATGCTCCTTCCCCCTTATCACCAGATATATGAAAAGTGGGGCCCCCAGGAAAGAGGTGATGATCCCCACCGGAAGTACGATGGGAGCTATCACGGTCCTCGCAACGGTGTCCGCGGATAGAAGAAGAACGGCTCCGGCTACAGCTGAACCAGGTATCAGGAACCTCTGGTCCCCTCCTATCAACTTCCTCATTATGTGAGGGACCACCAGACCTATGAATCCTATTATGCCCACGATCGAGATGATGACCGCGGTGAGCAGGGAGGAGGCACCGAGGCCGAGCAATCTCAGTGCTTCCGTGTTGATACCAAGGCTCCTTGCGGTCTCCTCTCCCGCATCCATGGCATTGAACTTCCATCCGTTCCAGACGAAGAGGATGAGGACGGGAACGGATACGATGAACATGATTGCGATGTCATCCCAACCCGTCCTGCCCAGGTCCCCGAAGGTCCAGAATATTATGGATGCCAGCTGGACCTCGTCGGCGAAATATTCCATGGCGGTAGTGCCGGCAGTGGCGAGGGACCCCATGGCAACCCCGGTGAGGATCATGGATTCCGGGGAGGCCCTCTTGAATCTGGCAAGGAAAATTATCACACCGGTGGAGACGAGAGAGGCCAGAAATGCGAATAGGGAGACGACGTAGATGTTGTCGGTGACGACCGCATCGACCATACCGCTTCCTACGGACCCTGCTCCAAGGACCACGACCGCGAACGCTGCCCCGAAAGCGGCGGATTGCGAGATGCCGAGTGTGATGGGCGATCCTATGGGGTTCCTTAGAACGGTCTGCATTATCGCACCCGAGGCGGCCAGCCCCACGCCTGCTATGATGGCGGTGACTATCCTGGGCATCCTTATTCGCCAGATGACGATCTTTTCGGTCTCTCCGCCCGTGCCGATCAAACCCCGAAGGGCATCCATACGGGACATGTCGGAGGAGCCCAAACCGATGGCCAGCAGTGCAATCAGGACCAGCAGGACCAGAAGGAGAAATAGGAATGTAATTTTCCTCAGGGTCTCCCTCCTGTAGGCGGAGAGCGGGTCATACCTACTGGTCCTGCTTTCCTTCAAACGGTCAGCTCCATATACCCTCCGAAGATCCCGGCCATGTCATCGTATGCCGGGTTGCCGACCAGAAATGCGTAGATCTCGTCCGTCTCCGAGACAGGGTCCATGTCGGCAAGCTCCACCGGGTGGAGGGTCTTTGCGATGTAGTACGAGTTCCCGAGGACCGTACCGAAGTTGGTGGTGTACCAGTTATATGGAAGAAGACCGAAAATCTTCCCGTTCTCCACAGCATCCACTGTGTCGTAGGTCCCCTCCCCGATCTCATCAAGGGCGATACCCGAACCCCCCTCATCGAGGAATATTACCCCGGGATCCCACTCGATCAGCTGTTCACTGTCGATGAACGCATGCTCCAGTCCCAGGGAGGAGGCGACGTTGTTCCCGTTGACGAATTCCAATGATGAGTAGGAAGGCTCGGTGGAGAGAATGCCGTGTGCTCCTCTGTATGCTATACCTCCCACATAGCAGGAGGGCCCCGGACCAAGGTCCTTCGTTAACTCATCCATTTCGGCCAATCTGCCTTCTATGAACTCCTCCACCTCCACTGCCCTTTCGGGATTCCCCATCACATCGCCGATGAGGTGAAGTGCATCGTACAGGTCCTGGCGGTTCTCATTGAGGTCTCCATAGTTCAGGGCGACCACGGGTATACCGGTCTTGACCTGGAGGTCGTCAGCTTTCGTTCTGTCCGTATAGGTCCAGAATATCACATCGGGCCGCCTCACGACAAGCAGTTCCGGGTCCCCTCCGTGGATGGGGCCTATGGAAGGAAGGTCGAGCAGCTGCGGATTGGCGAAGATGTAGGGTTTGGCCTTTCCTCCCGCCCCTTCCGCCTTCTCGTTGTCCTCTACGCCGACCACCTTATCCTCATGTTCCATGTAGACAAGGAGTCTCAGGGCCCCTGCTTCAATACCAACCACCCTGTTCACCTCGATCGGAACATCCACCGTCCTCCCGAGCATATCGGTGATCTCCCTGGTCTCCCCCTCATCGATATCTATGCATCCGGAGAAAATTAGGGCAGTACCTGACAGTAAAAGGGCCGTCAGCAGCGGGATTTTTTTCACACGACCACCCCGCTTTCGGAACAGGGAATGCATAACATCCCATCTTCCGTATCGACGATCCTGTGTGCGCCCACCGTCTCGCCACAACCTTCGCACTTGACCGACCCGAAGATCCTCGCTTTTTCGGGAACAGGGCCCGAGCTTTCGGTTATCTCGAACCCATCCGCTCCCCGTTTTAGTACCTCAGCCGCCCTTTCGACCCAGAGCCGCGAGAACCTCCTTCTTTCCTCCTCGGTCGCCTCCTCGGAACGGACCCTTTCGATGAGTTCGTTAACCTGTTCATCCTCCCCCTGCCGCATTATCCCTTTGAAGGAGTACCTCATGCCCTTTCCGGTTACACGGTTGAAGAACGTGTAGACCGATTTTCCGTGGTCCCGGAAGAGCAGGTTCCCCTTGCCGAATGTGCAACCCAAAAGTGCCTGGATCCCGTCAACACCGCATGCGTCGTTCTCCACCACGGCTACGATCTCCTCGTCAACGGACCTGTTGTGGTTTTCGAGATAGTGGGCCGATGCGGCCACCCCTATTGCAAGCCCGGGGCAGATATGGCCGTGGAACCGCGCTGCAGTTATCATCTGGGAAAGTCGGTTCTCATCGAGTCCGCTTCTTTTGAGAAGTCCTATCTGCCCCTCTACGTCCATTTGAATCACCGTAGCACCTTTTCCTGATTGGTGCTACGTATGTCCAGCCCGTATTTAGAGGTATGTATATCGAACCTGTTATATGGATGGTCCCTTGTGATGGTCAGTAAGGATCCCGAAAGGGTCGGGTAGAGAGTATCATGCTCCCTCTGCCCGGGATGGTCCGGGATGTTCTCTCATAGGGGTAAATTAAACGGGAGGCCCCCCACCAATGATATATAGTTATAATCACAATCTAAACCCTTAAGCTAAGTGATATGGGGTATTGAAATGAGGGGTCATTACAGCGTTATATCCAACAGGGTCACATATACGGTCGCAACGTTCATACTGCTTTTTTCCGGTGGAATAATGATTTCCAACACTGAGGATGTTGCATCTGAGGGCACCCCATTTTCTTCCCATGGGATAATCAATATTGACGGCGACAGTGACCTTCTCACCCAGGCTGGTATGGATGGTTGGGATGGGACGGGAGATCCTGGCGATCCGATCATCATTACCGGATACGAGATCTCAGGTAACGGTGCTCAGAGTTGTATCAATATAACCAACACCACTCTGCATGTAACCATAGAGGACTGTGTTCTGTACAATGCCACCGGGGCGTCGGGATCACTTGATCACTGGACCGGTTTAAAGTTGTGGAACGTGAAGAACGTGATAGTACGGAATGTAACATGCAGGGACAACGGCGGCAAAACGATGAAGGATAATCACGGGATCGGATTGTACGCGCTTAATTCGGAGAGCGTCAGGATAGAAAGATGCACATTTATCTCCAACTGGGCACGGGGTGGAGTCGAGGGGTCCCCCTCCATGGGCGAGGGGTATGGGGTCGGTGTACGGCTCGACGGATGCAGGGCCATTACGATCGAGAGCTCTTACATCTCGGACAACGAGGGTACGGGCGGACAGGTCCTCACAACCGGCACCTGTTCCGGCGGATATGGTTATGGTATCTGGTTCAACGGGACCATCCATTCAGAGGTGCTGAATACAACGATCACCAACTGCACCGGTATGGGGGGGTACGGAGTTACCAGCGGTGAGGGGGGGGCAGGAACGGGGGTCGGGCTGTTGTTCGAGGGCGGTTCTCATAACAATTCAGTTAAGACCTGCGCAATAACCGATATCCGGGGTTTCGGGGGAGACGGAGTAACGGACAGCCCCATGAGCTACTCGGGGGGGGCCGGTCATTCCTATGGAATATTGTCTGATTGTAGCTCCGATATCGAAGTAAAAGGGACCTCTATCTTCGATATCCTGTCGATCGGAGGACTAAAGGTCGGTGGAATGGGCGGAAATGGAGGGGCCGGTAAGGCTACCGGTATATCTTTCTCCGATGGTTACAGGTTTTTCGCGGAGGATGTGAAGGTCGAGGATACGGTCGGTAGCGGGTCCACCGGAGGGGGGATGAGCCCGGGATCGGGTAATGCGTGGGGCGTTTACCTGAGCAACGCACATTTTTGCACGCTCGATGACGTTACAGCGATCAGGGGGAAAGGGGCCTCCAGCGGAGCTATGTCCGGTGCAACCAGCTACGGTCTGTTCATGGCCGGGTCCACGGAAAACCTGATCGTCGATTGCGAATTCTCAGAACAGTACAACACAGGTGGGGGGATGGGAGGGGGGTCCTCGTACGGTTGCTACCTGATTAGCAATTCCAATGATAATACCATCCTATCCGGTAGGTTCAACGCCAATATGGGCAACGGCATGATGGCCGTCGGGATCGGAATATATCTGAACGACTGCCATGACAACCGGATAGGCCGCTCCACGGTTGGCGGAAACCACAACCCCGGCAGCATGTCGGGAGGGGGAGGGATCCTCACCTATGATTCAACCGGAAACACGATCGACAATAACTCGGTGATAAACAACGGCGAGCCGATGGGAAGCGGGATATTCATACGAGGGGGGAGCGACAACCAGATACTCTACAATCTCGTACAGGAGAATCCAGGGTACGCGGTCACACTGACGTCCTCGCCGTCCAATGTGGTCCACCACAACTCCTTCGTTCACAACAACCAAGGGGCTGTCCAAGGCAGCGATGATACGGGCAACAGGTGGGACAATGGTGCCGAAGGTAACTACTGGTCCGACTACCCCTCCGCCTATCCCTCTGCAGCTCACGATGGGACGTGCTGGTCCGTACCCTACATGACCGATGGTGGCGGTGGAATATTCGACATGCGCCCCCTCTTGAGAAACAGGTGGGGCCCTTCGGCTTATCCGCCGATAAGGATAGATTCTGATATCGATTTCACGGAGGATAACGGGGTAACCGACGGGTCGGCGGCAGGAACCCCCGGGGACCCGTATGTGATAGAGGGATGGGAGGTAGACGGGGACGGACATGGGTTCGGAATTTATATCGCCAACACGACGAAAAGCTTTGTTGTCAGGGATTCGGTAATAAATGGGACATCCGGGGGAGGGACAAAGTATTACAGGAATTCCGGGGTCCATATGCTGGACCTTTCAGGGGGAGCGGTCATCAACTGTACCTGCAGGGAAAATGGGGAGGGATTCCTAGGTATAGATGGGTATGGGATCGTGGTGGAAGGGTGTGATCAGGTGGTCCTTGATGACCTTAACTGCTCCGGGAATACGATGGGGGGGCTGGTCATTACCGATTCCAGCAATGTAACTCTGGGTTCTTCCCTGATGAAGGATAACAGGAACCCGTCAGTTGGGATTGGTATAATGCTGTTCCAGAGTGAACATATCACTATAGATGGTGCATTCTGTGAGGGAAATGCCGGATCACAATATGGTTTCGGGATCGCACTCGATGACACCCACGATTCTATTATAAGCGGTTCGTTAGCTGGGGACAATGGAGGCCTGACCACGCTGGAAGGGGTTGGGCTTTATCTGGAATATTCGGATCGAAATATCGTAAGCGGGTTCAAGGGGTACCGCAACAACGGCACCGACAGAGGTGTCGGTATAATCCTCAACAATTCACACGATAATTCGGTGACGGACTCAGAACTCATGGCAAACGGGGGAGATGATGTGGGAGCAGGTATCTCCATGGAGGAGTCAACCGGCAATCTTGTGAAGGGTACGAACTGTTCCTGGAACAGAGCCACAAACAGATGCAGTGGGATCGAGGTCCGGTACTCGGAGGATAACACCATAGAGACCTGTGTGCTGAATGACAACTACGTCAATTGGGACTCGATGGGTATCAACGTAGTCTCATCCAGACGTATCATAATGCGGGAGAACCAGATATCAATGCACAATTACGGCATTGAGCTGGATCATTCTGATGAGAACCTGATAGTCAATAATACGATAAAGGACAACCAGTTCGGCTTCTTCCTCTGGTATGCGGATGACAATCTCATCAAGGACAATACGGTCCTCGATACGGGTTATTCCAATTTCGGGTCCTGCCCTTTCCTGTATACTTGGAACGGTGAAAAGATGGAGCTCTACGGGGATATCAACGGCATGGGGGGCCTGGGATACTCATTTGATATGACCCCGCAGGGAGGATCGGCTCTGGAGATGAGGCCTCCCACATCCCTCGATTATACGGCCATCGACTCCTCGATGCTCATCCCCGAGGATGGTGAGTACAGGTTCGAGGTTGTCGAGGAGCAGGAGGAGATAACCTATTTCGATTCCGCCGAACTGTGGGTGCTCGACCATTCCGGGGATGTGGAGATCCACAATCCCGAGGCTGCCCTGTGTTACTTCGACGAATACGATCTTCCACCGGTTATCAATACCGTAAAGGAACCCAGACCTGTTGTCTCGGCATACGATTGGAATGGCGAGGATATCTCCGGGGTTTTAAGGAGCAAGGATGGTATCTTTACGGAACCGGAATTGCTCAACGACAACTTCATAACCCTCGATCTGGGGGACCTTTCCGGGGTCCCGCAGATAAAGCTGATCTACTCGGCGTACACGGATTGGTCTCCCATCGGCGCTACGAAGATGAACACCTACGCGGAGGTGATCAACGAGAAGGGGGAATGGGAGGTCGTGTCCGAGGAGGACCACCTGGGAAAACCGGAGGCACTGCAGAGGACCTATGTCATGGACGTAACGGACTGGTTCAAAACGGATGATCACAGGTTGAGGTTGCATACCGGCAACATCCGGATATTCGTGGACTGGATAGCGGTGGATACAACCCCCGATGAACCGGTTGCGATCACAAGATTGTCCCCCTCCGGCGCAGAACTATATCACAAAGGACCTGACCATCCTAATTTCGAAAGATTCGAGGGGGACTTCACAGGATATGGTGATGTGCTTTTCCTCCTGACCCATACCGACGACATGTATGCCATAATGGACGACGGGGATGCGGTGGACCTGAGGTTTCCCGAACTTCCCCCCTCATCCGGCGGCAGGGATTTTCTGCTGGTCACGGACGCGTACTTCAAACAGCCTTTCGTGAAACGCATCCTCGGAGAGGACCTAAGCAGGGTGGACCCACTTCCCTTCCACGGTATGAGCAACTATCCATATGATCCATCCGAATCATATCCGGAGGACCCCGCCCATCGGGCTTACCTCGAGGACTGGAACACCAGGCATATGGATGCGGGACAGAGAGCGGGGATGTCTTTACCCTTCTCTGACAACAATACGGTCATCAACAATACCATAGCGGGGGGCGACGACTGTACCGGCATGATGATAGAAGGAGAGACCAATGTCACACTGATCGGAAACCGTCTATCGGGCCTGTATTCAGGTATTTATATTGGTAACTCGGAGCATGTTCACATCACCTCCAATCTCATTACCAACTGTTCAAGGGACGGGATAGAGATATGGCACGTTTCGGACCTTGAGCTGGCGGATAACACCATAGAACGTTTCAGGGGATCCGGGATAGAGATCGACGAGGTGGACAATTCAACGATATACAACAATACGGTGGAGGGTGTGGAACGGACATCCACGGCGGATATCGGCCACTGGAGGATGGACGAGGAGACGTGGTCGATGGGAACTTCTGTGGTCGACTCCTCTCCAAACGGCAATCACGGGACCGCGGTTAACGGTGCGGATACCGCACCCGGTTTCCTCGGAAGGGCGGGAGCCTTCAGTGGGAGCGGTCAATATGTGAACTGCGGGAACGACAGCTCTCTGGACCTCCCTTCGAACTTCACCGTAACCTCCTGGATATATCTGAACCGGACAGGGACCTATCAGTCAATACTGTCAAAGGATGTGGACGGTTCCCCCTCTGGACTCTCATTCACATTCTACCTGGGCAGTAACGATAGATTGTCCATAAATTTCAGCGACGGCAGCTCGATCACCACAATACAGAGTCACTATACCATTTCAGAGGGTGTTTGGACATTCGTAGGTATGGTGGTTTCGGATTCGAACCTTTACATCTACAAAGGCACCGGGTGGTATTCTCCTTTTCCAATGCCGATCGCAATCCAACCCGTAACGGCCAATATGACCATAGGAACGGCGAGGGAGTCCGATCTGGCTGATCCCTTCCATGGGATGATTGATGACCTCAGAATATACGATACCGCCTTTTCCTCGGATGAGACGAGGGAGGTCTATTTCGCCGGCAGGGAGGCCCTGATATCCCTGGAAAGCAGCGAGAACATAGCAATTATGGACAATTGGCTCAACAACCACTCATCGGGAATTCGTCTTGAGACGTCGAGGAAGATCGATATCCACAATAATTACATCTCTGCAGGCAGGTACCTTTCTCACGTCCTCGAGTGCGATCAGATCAGGTGGAATACGGAGAAGGGTCCCGGGCAAAACATCATTGGGGGGAACCACCTCGGTGGTAACTTCTGGTCGGATTACACGGGTGAGGACCTCGATGGGGACTGGATCGGCGATACGATGGTGCCCCACGGACCCGGTGACATGTATCCTCTCGTTTACGAGAAAATACCTCCCCAACTGAGGGATGATACGAGCGGAAGTCCAACGACCGGTGACACCTTTTCGCTCCTGTGCGATGCATGGGACCTAGGAGGCAGGGTCGAGGTCCATGCGGAGTACTGGTTCGGTGACTCCCCTCACATGAATGAGAGCATGGAAGAGGGATGGACTTTCAATAAGGAGGTGATCGTTCCTCACTCGCTTGACCGGATGTACTATCGTTTCCATGGTGTGGATATCGGGGGAAACTGGAACCACACGGGTGTTTTCACCCTTGATGTGATCGATAACGACAGGCCATGGATCGAAGAGCCCGCTTATGAAACGGATGTGCACATAGGTGAGCCCATACTGATCAGCGTCCAGGCATACGATAATATCGGCGTGGATTCGCTCGCTCTTTTATATGTCAACGTGACGGGCATCCCGAGAAACGTTACGATGGAATATGAAGGTGGGAGTTATGTTTTCGAGATACCGGCCCAGGGCAAACCTGGAGAGGTCAAGTTCAAGATATTTTCAACGGACACGAGTTCGAACGTCAACTGGTCCGAGTTCTACACTGTTCAGATATTCGACGATACGGCACCCACCCTGGAGGTGCTCTATCCTGTGAACGGATCGCTGGTTGCGGGGATCGTCAAAATATCCATCAATGCAACCGATGGTCATTCGGGCATATCCTTTGTATCGATTCTGGTTTTTAGCAACTCATCGACGGAGATATTCAACGGAACATCACCCTTAACACCTTTCAATGCTCAGTGGGATACCACATTGCATTCCGACGGCCCTGTCAAGCTGATAGTCAGGGTATTTGACCTTTCCGGCAATATGAATTGGACCGAAGTAGACGTTATCATTGACAACACGGCACCGAGGGCCGATGCCGGGGAGGATGTGACCGTGTTCCAGGGTTCCGCGGTGATATTCACCGGGATAGGCTCCTTCGATGAGAACGGCATAGCACTCTTCAGATGGACCTTCGATTACGGCGGGGAATTGAGGACGTTGACGGGTGAGACCGTGGAGTTCACCTTCAATGAAGCAGGAACCTACGATGTCACCCTCACCGTATTCGACCATCTGGGGCATCCGGGTTCTGACCAGATGGTTTTAACGGTCCTGAACAGATCGGCGACAGTGCCCGAGATTGTCTCGATCAACATACAGGACGGGATGAAAAATGCGAGCGTGGACATCGAGGTCCAGGTTGAGTTCTCCCTGCCTATGGATGGGTCATCACTTGCTGCCTCTTTCTCTCCGGGGGCCAATTTCACAATCGTATGGGAGGAAGGTGGTAGGCTGATGAGGATAAATCTGTCAGAACCGTTGACCTTCAAAACGGAATATACGTTCAGGATAACCTCGGGCCGCTCCGCGGGCGGGCATGATCTGGAGGACCTCCCGTTCGAAGTATCCTTCACCACGGAGGAAAAGACAGAGGAGGAAACGGAAGAGGAGGATAAGGAGGGCATTTCGGGACTCCTTCTGGCCTGCATGATCATAACCGTACTGATACTCATTATCCTCATCGCTGTTGTTGTGCTGGTAAAATTCTCGAAGAGGACGGAACCCGGGAAGGATCGAATTGGTGAAGGTGAGGAGATAGAGGTCAAAAAGCCCAGGATCTCGATAGTTGAAGAGGAGGAATCCGAGGATGAGGGGTATTACGAGGAGGATGAGGGGTACGATGAGGATGAGCATTATGACGAGGATGAGGGATCCGGGGAAGAGGGGTACGATGAGGATGAGCATTATGACGAGGATGAAGGATACGGGGAAGAGGAGATTGAGGAACAGGAGTACTACGGAGATGAAGGTTTAGAGGGGGATATGGGCGATGAGGGAGATCAAGAGGGTTGGGGTATGAAAGAGCCGTCGGAGGAGGAAGGTTGGGGGTTCGATGGCGGATCGGGAGAGGAGATAGGCTGGGATGATGAGGGCCCGATCGAAGAGGATATCGGCTGGGATGAGGAGGAGCCCGAGGAGGATGAGGGGTGGGACGATGACGAGGAGGAGTGGTGAACTGACGTCTCGATATTGGGAAGCTAATACTGGAAGACCACTATACCCTTGTCGATCAATGTTCGGATGAGCAATTAGGGGGTTTTCAGCAATTGGGAACGGGAGATCAAGGGAGGCAGAAGGGCCCGAGGAAGGATTACAGCACTGCCAGGAAGGTCCTCGGAGTCGTCCTTTTAGTGGCGGGGTCGGTGGAGCTCTTGATCTGGTTCGCCATCTCGATGGGAGTGATCGGACTTTATTTGCTGTTCATGTTCTTTATCACTATGTTGGTACTTGAACACCCGATGTACGGACCCGAAGAATGGGGGCCCCTGCTCATCATCGTCGGAGGCCTATCTTTACTGGTACTCTCGCATCTTATCCCGTATCCGATCATGATCGCAAAGGTGTTTTCCGGTTATAAGGGGTTCAGGGGGGAGGACCTGAAATTTACACTTGTCGGGGGATACGCCGCATCCGTGGCTTCCCTTCCGATCGTCGCATATCTTGGCCTGTTCGGCCTCTCCACACTTTACTTTGGGGTAGGGGTATTCCTGATAATGGCAGCCGGTTTGCAGTTTTTGATATTCGCGGCATCCCTTGGAAGCACCATAGGCCTGACAATATGCAGGGACACCTTCGAAGATAAAGAGGGGCCGCCATTTTCCTTCAAATAATATTCAATAAATAGATAATAATTAGTATAATAACTGTTAATAGTGGATGATGCCAGGGGAGATGGGTGGGTCCGTCAAATGGGAGGAGGATCCGGAGGTTACAAGGGAGATCAGGAGGGAGGACCCCTACGATTTCTTCTCGGAAGGTTACCATGGTGTTCGTAAACCCTCTCAAAACGTTCGGTACTATCGACCCTCCGATGATAGACCAATAAAACCCACCCGTGGGTCTGATAGTTATAACCCTTATCCTGGTTCATCGAGAGTGGTTGGCCGTCCTAATAGCTTCCAATGCGGATCGAGTACGAATGGTAGTCGAACAGATGGGGACACACGATCCTATGGTCTACCCGGACAGGACATGGGAGCGTCGCGCACCTTTGCTTATCCTCCTGCACCTCCGCGGCCCTCGGGGTTCCGATATTCATCCGGCCGGATGGATTCAGAAAGGCCAAAGGAAGATAATCTTCAAGGTATGGATCGACCTGGCTATTCAAATGGTAAAGGTACAGATGAAAAAGATGGGTTCTTCAAGATACCGGGGGTTAAAACTCCTCCAACTTCGAGGGAAAGGCCTCATGAGAGGGGGAAACCCGACCTTCAAGTACTGAGTAGACCGAAGAATTCAAAGTACATCGGGTACGCGGTATTCATGATCATCTCAGGTTTTCCCGAGTTTCTACTGTTATCCTTCATTTCGCTGCTCTTTCTACAGACGGTACTGCTGTGTTTTGCTGCCATACCGTTTTTTACTCTAATTGCTTTGAAGATCACAGCCATGGTACTTCTGTTCCTGAACAGAGCCTACAAGGCCACGGGAACCCTGCTGCTGATCCAGGGGAGTCTGGTATTATTGATTGCACTTGCAGGGATCGTTTTGGCATTTATGGGGGACAATGATCTGGCGATCGTGGTCTGTTTCGGGACCGGATACCTTGCCCTCAATTCCATAATTACTCTACTGCTGGGAGCTTCTGTGATCTCTATAGGAAAAAGCGAAGAAAGGAAGATGCGGAACATGGCTCAGAACGTCAGCTCCTTCTCGCAGTAAGGGCAGGCGTAGTAGTATCTTTTCATTGACAGACCCATGAACGCTACGGGCCATAAAAATACGGTGGGGGCGAGTATGAAGAAGTAGATGAGGAAGGTGATCCAACCCACCATCGATACCTTGCTCTGTATCCTCAGATTGGATCTATTACCGCAGTGGGGACATTTCGCCTCGGGTACGAACCTGAAGTATTTCTCTATGAACATCCTCAACTGCGGGTAGGTGAGGTAACCCCAGATGGGCACCTTCCTTGAATAGAATATCTCATTGGTCCTTGGATTTATCAGAACGGGGATCTCCATTGCAGCATAATGCCTCCTCAGATTGTTGTTCACCCACCGTATGCCCTCCACCTGGAATCCCTCCGAAAGGATGACGGGGTAACACATGACACCCGATTGGAAGCCCCTCCTCAATCCCTTATAGTCGGAAATCGCGAATTTGAAGGCCATCCCGGAGAAATCCTCTATGGTGAACCGGTCCGCATGGTTCATCTTGGTAATTATGATGTAGAAGTTCCTGAACACTCCTCCCCACCCCCATTTGAAATCCCTTGCCGTGGCAACAAGTGCCGGATATCTTCCGATCAGCACGTTCCTGAACTGGAATCCGTTAATATCCAGTTTTTCTATGACACCCTTTTGATACTCATTTGTGTCCAGGTTTCTCATAACGCCATCTTTCTCGGCCCCGAAGTGGGGTACGGGCCGGTCCTGAATCTTCTTCAATGTGTTCCTCTCGATCAATATCGAGATAACAAATAGTGCTATTCCGGCTGGTAAGATGAAAAACGCGGGGATCAGAAAACCATAGGCGACGACCTGGAAAGGGTTGATGATGGGTATGATGTCGATTACCGCAATGAAGAACAGGAGCTCCGCATCATCACCGTAAATATTACCTTCTTTTGATATGTGGACCTCGATTGCCACCTTCTCCCCCTCATCTCCCAGGTCATCGAAAAGACCATCGATCGTCGTATCCGATCCCTCTAGCCGATAATTATCATCCCGTTCGCTTTCGATGACTCCGACAACGATGACCCTGTCACCCACATCGGCATTATCAACCCAGTCGTCAAAGTCCTCCGCCCTGATGCAGGGGGTCATAACATTGAACATAATGGACATCACAGCCACGGCGAAAAAGATTGCAAATACCGTTATCAGAATAAAGAAACCGGGGAATTTCATTGCTGATGCTATCTCAAGCGAGCGCATTTCCTTCCCATCCGGAACAATGACCTGATTTTATTTAAAATAGACCATTTTTATAGATAAAATGAGGATAATATACTTATCATCAGGATCCCGTGTGGATAATCTGTTACCACATCTCCATGTCCGTCGTAGGATACAAGATGGGAAGGCCCTCTATATCCTCTCATCGTTGACCTCGATGTGGTGTGTCAGTTCAACGGCTTTTCTCGTCATCGCCGATACGGGGCAGTACCGGTTCTGCGACAGGTCCACGGCCTTTCTGACCTTGTCAAGGTCCAGACCATCCCCCGTAAAACGGTATATCAGGTGGATCTTCCTGTATACTCTGGGGTGCTCCTCTGCCTTTTCCGCATCCGCATGGACCTCGAAAGTATCGTATCCCACCTTCATTTTGGTCAGGATCGATACGACATCCATACCTGTGCAGCCCATAAGTGACTGAAGGTATAGCTCCATGGGTCTGGCTGCCCCGTCCAGGCCGCCCAGATCGGTTCTTGTATCCATCCTGACCTGGTGGCCTGACTCCGTCATCCCCGAAAAGGAGAGCCCCTTGACCCTTCTCACGTAATTGCCCATGAGACCTTGACGATCCGTCCCGATTATAACCTTTCTCCCTGCAGTTTTTCGGCCGTGCCCGTTCGGTGCACGGTCCCTGAAAAAAGTGATCGGGAAACCCGAACCTCCATCACCGCAACCTGTCTTCGATCCCCACGCGGATAGGATCAGCATCACCAACATCGATCCCCTACCGTTGCCCCATACAACAGTTATATAGGATACCTTCTTTCCCCAGTTTGTCATATCAACCCGTGCCGGAGAGATGAACCATGTCCGAGGAAATGCCCCAGAAAGCCCCCGAGAGGGGTTCATCCGTAGAGCTTGAGATGGAGATGCTCGATCTATGGAAAAAAAGGGGCATCACACAGAAACTGCTTGAACATAACAGGGGTAATGAGTATTTCCGATTCCTGGAAGGGCCCCCAACCGCGAATGCCAGACCGGGGGTCCACCACGTCTTTGCAAGGACGATAAAGGACGCGGTATGCAGGTACAAGAACATGTTGGGCTACTACGTCCCCCGAATGGGAGGATGGGACTGTCACGGCCTTCCTGTGGAGATAGCCGTGGAGAAGGAGCTGGGTATAGACACGAAGGAGCAGATAGAGGAATACGGGATCGAGCCGTTTATCAGGAAGTGCAGAGAATCCGTCTTCACGTACATAGACGACTGGTCGAGGATGACAGAAAGGCTCGCATATATACTGGACCTGGAGGATCCTTACATCACCATGACCGATTCATATATCGAATCCGTCTGGTGGTCCCTGAAGGAGATCTGGAAGAAGGGTCTGCTCAAGGAGGGGCACACAATAGTGCCTTTCTGCCCCAGGTGCGGAACGTCACTCTCCTCCCACGAGGTGGCCCAGGGGTACCGGGAGGTGGAGGAGCCGTCCATATTCATCAAGTTCAAGGTAATATCCCAGGAGAACACGTACATACTTGCGTGGACGACCACACCGTGGACCCTGATATCGAACGTTTCTCTGGCGGTCAATCCGGACGAGTTCTACCTGAGGATCAGGCACAAGGAACAGGAGCTGATCTTCGCGGAAAAGAGGGTGGCCGCCCTCATGGAAGAAGGGTCATATGAGGTACTCCAGAGGATTATGGGTTCAGACCTGGAGGGTGTGCGATACGAACCCCTCTACGATTTCGTCAAGCCCGAAAAAGCAGCCCACTTCGTTACCACCGCGGATTTCGTGACCATGGATGACGGTACCGGCGTGGTGCACATCGCCCCAGCCTTCGGAGAGGATGATTACAACCTTGGAAAGACCTACGACCTGCCCATGGTACAACCGGTCGGGTCCAACGGGACCTTCACGGACGAGGTGACCCCCTGGAAGGGGATGTTCGTTAAGGATGCGGATCCCCTGATCATGGAGGACCTCAAGAAGCGCGGCCTCCTGGAAGGTGTCCATCAGTACATCCATCAGTATCCTTTCTGCTGGAGATGTGAATCCCCCCTGCTTTACTACGCAAGAAAAGGGGTGTTCATAAGCATGTCCCGGCTGAGGAAGAACCTCATGGACAACAACGAGAGGATAACCTGGTACCCGTCCAACATAAAGAAGGGCAGGTTCGGCAACTTCCTTGAGGAGGTAAAGGATTGGAACCTCTCGAGGGAGAGGTATTGGGGAACCCCCCTTCCTCTCTGGAAGTGTCCCAACGGACATGAACACATGGTGGGCTCCATCGAGGAGCTCAGATCCCTGTCCGGCCTCGGCGAGATCCCGGAGCTTCATCGACCCTACGTGGACGAGGTACACTTCGCCTGCCCCGAATGCGGTAGTGAGATGGAAAGGGTGAATTACGTGATAGACTGCTGGTACGACTCCGGTTCTGCCTTTTTGTCCTCCCTGCATTACCCCTTCGAGAACCGGGATGAATTCGAGGACCAGTTCCCAAGGGACTTCATTGCCGAGGGGATCGATCAGACCAGGGGGTGGTTCTACTCCCTGCTTGCCGTATCTACAGCGGTCTTCGACCGCCCATCGTACCTCTCCGTCATATGCCACGCCCATGTCCTGGACAGCGAGGGGAAGAAGATGTCCAAGTCCAAGGGCAATGTGGTGGACCCATGGGTGATCTTCGACAAGGAGGGCGCAGATGCCCTCAGGTGGTACCTTCTTTCGGTAACGGCCCCCTGGAAACCAAAGCTGTTCTCGGCGGAGGGCGTCAATGAGGTCAACAGGTCGTTCTTGGCAACCGTAAGGAACGTTTTGGGATTCTACAGGACCTACGCGGACCTCGACGGTTATGAACCAGGGGACAGGAGCGACCCTGGAGAGAGGCCAGCAGTGGACAGATGGCTGCTCTCCAGGTTGAACTCCGTGGTCCGTGATGCCAGGTCCGCAATGGACGATTACGACCTGCTTGGTGCAACAGGTGCCCTGAACAGGTTCATCGTGGATGACCTGTCCAACTGGTACGTCAGGGTGAACCGGAGGAGGTTCTGGGGGAGCGAGGATTCCAGGGACAAGAGGATGGCATACGATACTCTTGCTGAGGCACTTTATGTCTCATCCCTTCTGATGGCGCCGCTCGTTCCATATCATTCCGAGAAGGTCTTCCAGGAGGTAGGTCTTCCAGGTGAAGAGGATTGTGTTCATCTTTCACCCTACCCCGAAACGGAGGAAGGGCTGATAGATACGGTCCTGGAAGGGGAGATGACGGCCCTCAGGAAGGTGGTGGAACTGGGAAGGGCAGCAAGGGGTTCAGGCAACATGAAGATCAGGCAGCCCCTGAGCCGCGTGGTGGTAAAGGGTGCCCGCCCGTTCGAGAAGGAGCTCTGGCCCCTGATAATGTCCGAACTTAACGTCAAGGGAATCATATTCGAATCGGACCTTTCCGGTTACTTCGAGCTCACGGCCGAACCGGACCCCAAGAAGATAGGTCCCAGGTTCAAGGCGGTTTCCGGGATAGTGACCCAGGCCCTGAAAGAGATGGACCCGCGGGACCTCGCCGAAAAGGCCCGAGGTCTAGGGATCGAAGTTGAAGCCGCCGGGGAGAAATACACTATCACCGGGGATGAACTAAGGTTCCACGAGGTCCTCGGTGACAGGTACGCCCTGGGATCCGAAGGTGACCTGGAGGTCATCATTGACCTTCAGGTTACGGAAGAGCTGAAGCTCGAGGGTATAGCAAGGGAGGTGGTCAGGAGGGTCCAGACCATGAGGAAGGATGCTGACCTCGAGTACGATGCCAGGATAGACCTTGTCCTCTCCGGTTCAGAATCGGTGATCAGGGGGGTACGGGAATGGAGGGACTACATAATGCAGGAGACCCTCGCGGATTCATTGGAGATAGGTGAGGTGAAGGATGGAAAGGAGTGGAAGCTTGACGACGGGAGGCTGCTTGTCTACCTGGGGTCCTGAGCCCCGTCGAGGACATCGTTCACCATGGAGTCACACAGCATGATCCACGGGTTGTCCCTCCCGTGATGCGTGATCGTCCATCTGGACCCTTCTAGAGCCCTCTTGACCTTCTCGAACAGCGGCTTTATCCTGTCGGATCGTACCCTGTAGTTGCCGTTCAGCTGTTCGGCCATGAGCTGTGAATCGGTGTGGAGATGGACCTCCCTGAATCCCCTCTCGGACGACCACTCCAATGCGAGCAGGAGGGCCGAATATTCGGCCTCGTTGTTGGTACATCTGGAGAGTCTTTTTGCCCTTTTGGCCAGCAGGTAGGAGGGGCCTTTCGAGGGTTTGAGCGTGGCAGCGAAAGCGCATGCACCGGGTCCGGGATTACCCCGGCTCCCGCCGTCGGTGTATATGTGAACAAGGGTCAGGGTATCCCTCCCAGCTCCTCGAAATAGACCACTGTCTGCTCCACCGCCGAATGGAGAAGACGCCCCTTAACCCCGACGGCACCGCATGCGACGATCAGGGCCTTTTCGCACCTTTTGGTTATCATTGTCCGGGTGGAGTCCCTGTAGGGAAAGAGGTGGATCGGCCCCTTCTCATCGGCAAGCACCGGAGCCCCCTCATTCAGCCTGATGCTGATCCCTCCGATACCCTCGAATAACTCACCTTCACGGGCCCCCCTCAGTGTCAGGCCCCCCTCGACCCTGCCCATGTCGTAAATACCGATGGGTACAAGTGTCCTCGCCGAGGCGAGGTTTCCAGCATCCACCAGCTGGTTGATCATCGGCAATCCCCTCTTCAGGATCCTTCTTACCAGGGCTTCAGAGGACGGCCTCTGTTTGGTTGGGTCGATGCCTATCCTCCAGTACAGGTCCCTGTATGCCCTGACCACCCTGTCATCTTTTATCCTGTCCTTCGTGGGAAACCTGGACGACAACTCGGTTCTGACCTCCGACTCGAGGGCCCTGAATACCTCCTCCGTGGTGTCACCTACCTCTATCCCCTCGAGCATCGCGGTTTCGAGGTGGCCCCCCATACCTTTCAGTTCGGCCGATACGGGGATATCCATGATGGTGAATCGAGCAATGGATATATCTTTATAGGGGCGGACACGATTTCGTCGTGATCCGCGGGGTAGAACATGAAACGTTCGCTGAGGGACCTGAACAGGTTCGTACCGGGCGTCATCACGCTTGTGATCGTCATCGTGTGCATAGGCGTGCTCTTGGCGGTATCCTTCGAGAGCGACAAGGACCCCCGGGCGGTCATATGGACCTCATCCATGGATGTCGAGGTGGGAGAGCCTGTCCTGTTCAACGGTTCGGAATCCAGGGACCCGGAAGGGGACAATCTGACGTTTGAATGGGACCTGTACGGCGGCCTGATCTGCTCGAACGAGTCTTTTTACTTCTGCTTTCCCGCACCCGGAAACTATACGGTGATCCTTACGGTGAAGGACACCTCCGGAAACACGGACAGGGAGACGGTTCATATAGACGTCAGCCCAAGAGGGAACGGTACCGCGGATAGGTGATATGAACATGAAAAAGGTTGGTGGTAAGATGTACCTTGATGAGCATATTCCGGATGAGAGGCACGGTCTGAAGGAGGTCCTGCTGCTTTTGGCGAAACAGGGTGTTGAGATATCCAGGGGCTTCAGGGACCATCGGGGGTCGGCTGCCACCAAGAACGTGTACGGTGAGACACAGCTGAAGATGGACAAGTGGGCCGACGAGGTGATAACAGGAGCCCTTTCCCGGCTGGAGCAGGTTGCGGCAGTCGCATCCGAGGAGAGGCCCGAACTTGTGAAACTGCACGAGAACGGTGACTACTGTGTTGTGATGGATCCCCTTGACGGGTCCTCACTTTTCGATGTGAACCTGGCTGTTGGCACGATATTCGGGGTTTACGGGTCAAAGGACCCGTTCAGAACGGGGAGCGAGCTGGAGGCCGCAATGTACATACTTTACGGGCCCCTTACCACATTGACCTACACTCTGGGAGAAGGCGTACATGAGTTCGTGCTCCAGGACGATGGCAGGTACCTGTTAAGGGAGGAGAACATTGTGATCGGCGACAGGAAGCTCTACGCTCCCGGGGCACTCAGGAAGAAATGGTTCGAGGGCCACAGGAGGTTCATGGAAGCTCTCGAGGAGGAGGAGTACAAGCTGAGGTTCTCCGGTTCCTTTGTTGCGGATGTTCACCAGATAATGCACAAAGGGGGTGTTTTCAGCTATCCCGCCTACGAGGGAAAGGTGACCGGAAAATTGAGGCTCCTTTTCGAGGCCGTACCAATGGGATTCATGGTCACCAACGCGGGTGGTGCCGTATCGAACGGCGCCGAGGACATACTCGGAATAACGCCCGGGAGGCTGGATCAGAGGGTGCCGGTATACATAGGTGGAAAGAGGGAGATAGAACTTGCCAGAAGGTCGATAAGGGGGGCCTGAGATGGAACTGCCCGTGATAATCGTCAACTTCAAGACCTACCCGCATGTGGATGGGAAGAAAAGCCTGGAGCTTTCGAGGACCTGCGAGAGGGTTTCGAAAAGGACGGGCGCATCGATAGCCGTCTGCCCCCCGCTCCCGGAACTATCGCTCATAGCCTCAGCAGTCGACATACCGGTCCTGTCCCAGAACATAGACTCCGCCGAGAGCAGGGCACGTACCGGTTCGGTGACCCTGTCGGCCGTCAGGGAGGCCGGAGCGGTGGGGACGCTGATAAACCACTCCGAATGCAGGAGGACCCTTGCCGACATAGAGTCCATCGTATCAGCCTGCAGGAGGGAGAAATTGACCACCATCGTCTGCTCGAACAACATTGAGACCTCAAGGGCGGTATCCCTCATCTCACCGGATTTCGTCGCAATGGAACCCCCCGAGCTGATAGGGGGTGACATATCCGTCACCAGCGCTGACCCGGATATTGTCAAGGGCACGGTGGATCGGGTCAGAGAGGTATCCCCCGATGTCAAGGTTCTGACGGGGGCGGGTGTGAAGACCGCCGAGGATGTAAGGGTGGCGCTGGAACTGGGGACGGTGGGCGTTCTGCTGGCATCGGGTGTGGTGAAATCAAAGGATCCAGCATCCGTTCTCGAGTCCCTCGCCTCCGGATTGACAGGTTGATCCCGATTCACGCTGGTGAAGTAAATGCTCGATGGATTATCTGAGGAATGCGGCATCTGTGCGGCGTCCTGCCCGGGCAGGAACGCAGCACCAGAACTGTTCAGGATGATAAAGGACCTTCAGCACAGGGGTCAGGCCGGGGCGGGCATATGCACCTACAACCCGGCCAGAAAGATAATGATAAAAAAATACAAGAGGCCGGGTAGGGTGGACGAGGTGTTCTCGGGTGCGGATGGGGACATCTTCAACCAGCGCATGAAGGACCTCGAGGGAGAGATGGGTATCGGACACACGAGATACGGCACGTCCGGGTCACTTACCAGCCGACATGTTCAGCCCTTTGAAAGGACCCACGGCGTAAGATACAAGTGGTTCAGCTTCGGTTTCAACGGGCATATTGCCAACAGGCCCCAGCTGGAGGAGAGTATACTGTCCAAGGGATATCATCTGATGCTGGACACCGATACGGAGGTGTTGATGCATTATCTGTCCATGCACATATCCGATCTGGGACGTGCGGACCCGAAGGAGCTGTTCGCAAGGATAGCAGGTGATTTCGACGGTGCCTTCAACATCTCCTTTCTGGATGCCGAGGGTGATCTGGTGATGGCCAGGGACCCGTGGGGGATAAGGCCCCTATCCGCCGTGGAGACCCCGGAGGGTGCCTTCGGAGCTTCCGAGAACTGCGCCCTGCACCGGTTCGGGGAGGCCGATGTGAGGCATATAAGGCCGGGAGAGATGGCACTGTTCAGCGAAGGTGGCCTACAGGTGGAGAGGTACTGCGATGCAAAGAACAAGGCACTGTGCTTTTTCGAGTTCCTCTACTTTGCCAATGTGACCTCCGAGATAGACGGGAGGCCAGTTTACGACACAAGGAAGAGATGCGGCGAGGAACTTGCTGGCATCGAGGACCAGAGGGTGAACGAGAAAGAGTGGGTGATCATACCCGTCCCGGATACGGCCAGGCCCATCGCCAAATCCTATGCAAGGGCGCTCGGCATGTCCCAAATATACGATGAGGGCATAATAGCCCGAGGCAAGGGGCGCACCTTCATCGATGAGGGGGACAGGGCGATGAAGGTGATGATGAAGTTTTTGCCCATCCCTTCCGTACTCAGGGGAAAGAAGGTGGTTGTGATAGACGATTCGATAGTCAGGGCCACCACCATGGCGACCCTTGTGAATTATCATTTGAGGAGGTTGGGTGGAGCAAAAGAGGTCCACGTGAGGATCGCGACACCTCCAATTATCGCTCCGTGTTATTACGGTATCGATATGAGGACCTACGACGAGCTGGCCGCCTCCCCCTACGAGGACCGGGTGATTGACGGCGCCCTATCCCCGGAGGTCGAGGGACTGCTGGCCGACAGGATAGGAGCCGATTCGTTGAGGTATCAGACCCACCGTGGGCTGATCAGGGCGCTGGGCTTCGACCGGGATGAGGTCTGCATGGCATGTTTGAACAGGAAATACCCAACACCCCATGGAAAGATTCTCGATGAGAAAACCCACGACAGGTTCATACGAGGGCCGGAGGAAAAGCCCGCGCGAGGATGCGGATATGTTCCGGGGAGGCCTTGATCCACCTTTTCCCGCGGATACAATGAGGACGGGAAAACCTAGATTCGAGGCCCAAAACATAAATATAACATTGAATTGTTCATAAAAGGCAGGATAAGTGAAGTTCCGAATCCGGGGGGAAGAAATTGGTCAAGATCATCACAATCGTAAACCAGAAAGGAGGCGTCGGTAAGACCACAACGGCCATTAATCTGGCTGCGTCGCTTTCCTTCCTGAGAAAAAGGACCCTCCTCGTGGATACCGATACGCAGGGCAACACCACATCGGGGTTGGGCTTCGACAAGAACGAGCTCGAGTTCACGGTCTACGAGGTACTGACGAATCAATGCGGCATCAGGGATGCCATAATCCATACGGAACTGGAGAACCTTGACCTGATCGGCTCCAATATCAACCTCGCGGGTGCTTCGGTGGAACTTGTCAACGTCCCGGAGAGGGAGAGGATAATGAAGAAGGCCTTCACGGAGGTCGGGGACGATTATGACTACATACTGATAGACAGCCCTCCCGCTCTGGGGCTGATCACCCTCAACAACCTCACTGCGGCGGAATCCGTCCTCATCCCCCTTCAGTGCGAATACTATGCCCTGGAGGGCATGTCGGAGCTTCTCGATACCATATTCCTTGTTCAGAAGAACCTGAACCCCGAGCTCACCATAGAGGGGATCCTAATGACCATGTACGACAGGAGGACCAACCTCTCGAAACAGGTGGTAGGGGAGGTAAAGAGCTACTTCGGGGATAAGGTCTACAAGACCATAATCCCCAGGAACGTCAGGCTGGGCGAGGCGCCCTCCTTCGGGAAACCGGTAATACTGTACTCGCCCGAATGCGCCGGAGCCCATGCCTATATGGACCTCGCCAGAGAAGTGATCACACATGGGTAAACCCGCTTTAGGAAAAGGGATGAGGGACCTTTTACCCAGAAACATGGGTATCGGTAAGGACGAGGAGGCCGAGAGCGTGGAGGAATCCAACAGGCTCCTCGAGACCAATATCGAGAGGTACAGGGCCCAGGGTTTCAGGGTTGATAGGTTGAAGGAGCTTTTCGATCGTAAGCCGGAGGAAGTGGAGAAGGGGATCGCCGAGTACAGGGAGGCCGTGAAGAGACTGAACACCGCCCAGACCGTGCTCCGGTCCCTTGAGCCCTACGGCTACTCCGATGAGATCGGCGACATAATGTCAAGGTGCGATGACCCGGAACTGGCCGACACGGTACTATCCGAAGCGGAGGCCCTCAAGGACAGGGCCTTCTCCGAACATGAGATCAAGACCCAGAAGAAGGAGACGGTGCCCGAAACCCCCGGTCGGAAGGATATTGAAGGGGTCAACACGCTCGATGGAGTGACCGGGAAAGAGGCACCAAAACCCGATGTCACTTCTGAGAATACGGAGAACAGTGGGATCGACCTCGATATTGACGATTCGGACCTGGACGGTCTGCTGGGGGAGCTGGATGACCTGGAGGGTGCATTTGGTGAGGACATCGAGCCACCTCCGGCAGAAACAGGAGAGGAAACCCCACCCGAAACAGGAAATGCACCAACTTCCAGCGGCGAGGCAGGGCCCCCTGCCCCTGAAAGGGGAGAAGGCCCGGATCCCAGATCCGATGAGGGGGTGGTGACCGGTGTTGGAGCCGGAAATGTTGGTGCCCCCGATAAGGAGCAGAAGAGCATCGGGGAGCTGATGGAGCTGGCCAAGGACGCCTACAGGAAAGGGGATTACCAGAGGTCCCTGGAGCTTTTCCAGGAGGTTGTGACCCTCGATCCGAACAACTCCAAGGCAAGGTTCATGTTGAGGAGGATCACCCAGAAGATCTGAACCGTACAGGCCATATATTTAAAATATGGGATATATGGAAATGTTATTAAATGGTGAAACATTGGGCTTCAACATGGGCGTTTTTTCCCGGAAGCAGGCGAGGATACGCGACCTGGCAAAGAGGAACGACGTCATAATCATCGCCCATAATTATCAGGCTCCGGAGGTCCAGGATGTGGCGGATATCGTCGGGGATTCGCTTGTCCTGGCGATGAAGGCGAGGGATGCCGAGAACGAAAACATACTGTTCTGCGGCGTGGATTTCATGGCCGAATCGGCCAAGGCACTTTCCCCGGACAAGAAGGTGATACATCCTGTTCCCGGATCGATCTGTCCCATGGCACACATGGTGGACGTAGAAGGGCTAAAGGCGTTGAAGGCAGAGCACCCCGGTGCGGAGGTCATAGCCTACGTCAACACCACCGCCGAGGTGAAGGCACATGTGGACATCTGCTGCACATCGGCGAACGCCGTCAAGGTCGCAAGGTCCGTCGTGTCCGATGAGGTCATATTCGTCCCGGATTCCAACCTCGGGAGGTACGTCCAGGCACAGGTGCCGGAAAAGGATATCATCCTGTGGGCCGGCTACTGCCACGTACATCAGGATATTACCATGGAGCAGGTAATGGAATTAAGAAAATTGCATCCGGCGGCCGAGGTGATGGTCCATCCGGAGTGCACCCTGGATGTCATAGACCTTGCGGATGTGGTAACATCCACGGAGGGGATGCTGAGATACGCCCTCTCATCCGATTCGAGCGAGTTCATCGTTGCAACGGAGAGGGAGCTGTGCCACAGGTTGAGATTGAAGATGCCCGGAAAGCGCTTCTATCCCATAGAGACGGCACTATGCCCCAACATGAAGAAGATAACCCTGGACAACGTTCTTTCGGCACTTGAGGACATGGGCCCCCTTGTGGAGCTGGACCCCGATGTGATCGAGGGAAACAGACCGCCGCTGGAGAGGATGCTGGTGCTGGAATAGCATTCCTTCCCTTGATATTTTGCGGATCATTGGGATAGATATCAGACTGCGGGCTTGATCGCGGTCCTGTACATCAACCTGTTGAAGACCACGAACCAGACCACCGGTATCAAAAAAAGCAGGGCTCCTGCGAGCAGGCCGATTGCGGGCAATATTGCAACAATGGATAACAGGAAGGACGCCATCTCATGTTTGGAGAACGCCCTCAGAAGTTCTTTCCTGTCGTACCTGATCCTCCTACCCAGGAAGGAGAGGGAGCAGGTAAAAAGAGCGATCGACAGAACTGCAACGGATATTGTCAGCGTGGTATACAGTTCATCCGACGGGGAGAGCACATAGAACAGTACGGGTATTAGGCTGCAGAAGGCAATGCGAAGACCGATCCCCCATATTCGAAAGCCCGCGGGTAAGATCAGCCACCCTTTCTCCTCCCTCACACCCGACAGGACTGCCACCGACCTCACGCCGGACCTCCTGTCGGTAACAGCGTCCTTCAGGCCCCCCTCCACGGAATTATTGAATACAAGGTGCAGGAAGATCAGAGCCCCGATCCCCCAGATCACCGCATCCCCGGGTATGTCCCCATAGACGAGAGTACCTGCGGAGAGCACTAGAAGGAACATCCAGCCACCCACGAAAACATCAGACAGGGGAAACCGCTTGCCGTAGGCGTCGTAGATATAACCCATCAGGGTGGACAGGGTTAGCGGGAACAGGACCACGGTAATGTCCGATCCGTTGATGAAAGCCATTGCCAGGAAGAGTAAATAACTCGATATCAGAGAGACCAGCACGATGATCCGGGCCTGGCAGAGCGTTACGGCACCGGATACCAGGGGTTTGTCGGAATGTATACCTGACCTTCTGTCCACCTCGAGGTCCATGACCTCGTTGAGCGAGAATCCCCATATGTGGTGAAGTACGACCGCAAAGAAGACCCCGATGGCCAACAGGGGTTCCCCGCCCAGGGCAACAACGGCCGCTGCGGGGACCGCTGCGGAGGCCGCTGCTGTATGTACCCTCGTCAGTCTCAGGATGGGGAGGAGGTCAAGGGCCATATATCCGGTGATGATGATAGATGTTTATATATTGCTTCATCGGGATGGGCCTGCAGGGTAGGGCGGTACTCGGGGTGTTACTCTCCACAACCATTATTACCATCTCGTCTAATCTCCGGTCCGGGAAAAATGCTTGATAACAGGTTCATAAGGGACAACGCCGAACAGGTAAGAAAGATGCTTGCGGACCGCGGTGCCGATGCCGACCTCGACGGTTTCCTCGGGATTGACAAGGAGTTCAGGGTGGTGGTCGAGGAGGTCAATTCCTTAAAGCATGAGAAGAACGTGGTATCCAGGGAGATAAGTTCCGAGAGGGACCCCGGGTTAAAAAAGGGTAAGATCGGGAGGATGAAGGAGGTCAACCAGCGACTGAAGGACCTTGACCTAAGGTCGAGGGACCTGGACAGACTGAGGAACGAGATCAGGCTTACCATTCCTAACATGCCCCTGCCTTCCGTTCCCGTCGGGGAGGATGAGAGGTCCAATGTGGTATTGGCTGAGTGGGGAGCCCCGAGGGTGTTGGAGTTCGAGCCCAGAGGTCACGTTGAGTTATCCGGATCCCTTGGCATCATCGATATCACGCGGGGTGCAAAGATCACAGGTTCCGGATTCTACGTTCTGAGAGGTGCGGGGGCGAGGTTGGAGCGCGCATTGATGAACTTCATGATGGACCTTCACGCGGAGAGGGGCTGGAAGGAGATCTGGCCCCCTGCACTGTGCAACTCCGAATCCATGGTGGGGACCGGTCAGCTTCCGAAGTTCGAGGAGGACATGTACAGGTTGCCAAAGGACGATCTCTACCTTATCCCGACCGCCGAGGTCCCCGTGACCAACCTCCACAGGGAGGAGATATTGTCCACCGATGAGCTACCTATCAGGTATCAGGCCTTCTCCCCCTGCTTCAGAAGGGAGGCCGGACACCACGCGGGAGAGGAGGGGATCATAAGGGTACACCAGTTCCACAAGGTCGAACTGGTGTCCATTTGTACACCGGAGGATGGTCTTTCGGAGCTGGAGCATCTGACGGAGGAGGCGGAAGAGGTGCTGAAGAGGCTCGAGCTTCCATTCAGAAGGGTGGAGCTGTGCACCGGTGATCTGACCTTCTCCTCGGCAAAGACCTATGACCTCGAGGTCTTCTCCCCGTATCAGGACCGCTGGCTCGAGGTGTCATCCTGTTCCTGCTTCACGGATTTCCAGGCAAGGAGGTCCATGATAAAGTACAGGCCGGAGCCCCACCTCCCCTCGGAGTTCGCCTATACACTGAACGGGTCCGGACTCGCACTCGGAAGGACGATGGTCGCCATACTCGAGAACTACCAGCTCGGGGATGGAGCGATAGAGGTGCCTTCCGCACTTCGCGGATACATGGGAGGCATTGAGAGGGTGAACGGTGATACCAGGTGAACAGCCATGAAGCGGTCCATCTGTCAGATCCCTTAATTATCGGGAATGGCTGAACAAGTACGGCTCTGATATTCAGATCACCAGGGGTCGGGGGAGGGATTAATCTTTTTTTCGGTTACGGAATATTCAGACAAGCCGTTCCTGGTTCATTTTTGGAGGGCACGGAAAATATCTCGGGGCTACTCCTCGTAGTAGGAACTGGAAGGGCCATTCCTCAACATCATCAGCAGCACCAACAGGAAAGCAAGTATCGCAAGGACCAGTATGCCCATGATCAAATACAACGTCGCCTGCATGCCTTGCTCCTTCTCCTCGGCTAATGTGACGGTGACCGTCGAGTCCGATATCCTCACCCCGTTGCTGTAACATTCCACGGTCACCCGATGGGCCCCTGCCCCCATCCCTGCTGTGTCCATGGGGATGATGATCCTCTTCACGCAACCGGGCTCCAGAAGTATCTCCGGAAGGGAGAAGTTATCGAATACGGTGTCCCCCTCGACCAGAACGACCACCTTGACGCTCCTGTTCTGAAGGTTCTCAAGTGTTAGTGTTATCTCTCCCGGCTTTCCCTCCACAAGGGCCCCTTCGCCAGCGATAGCGATATCGACCCACTTGCTCGATGATACGCTTATGTTGAAATCTTCCACCCCACGATTCCCGGAGGTGTCGATGGCCCTCATGGTGACAGTGTAGGTCCCCTCCTCCCCGATGATCAGATCTACACGGCTGCCGTCAAGCTGCATCTCGTTTGTGGGCCCCCTGACGCTCCACGAATATTGATCTATGCCAATGTTGTCCTGTACATTCTCCATCGAGAGGGTCAATCTCTCACCCAGGAGCGCGGTGATATCGGGATGCGCCCCCATGATCGGTGGGTCGTTGTCAATTACCCGGACTCCCTCGATATAGACACTTTCCAAATTGCCGGCCTGGTCAGTCACGTTGAGGGAGAAATCGAACAGTTGGATGGCGCCGGGAAGGAGCAAGGTCCCTGTCCAGTTGCCCTTGGACCCGGAGAGGGAGACCAGCTTCATCTCCCCCTGGAATCGGTATTCCACCCAAACAGAGGTTACACCAATATTGTCCCTGCAGCTCAGCCTGATATCGAGCGAATCCCCCGTGCTCGGGGTGTCAATAAGCTCCCATTCGATCAGATCGGGAGCATCGTTATCCAGCACTTCGAGGGGGGGCAGCGCCCTGCTGTTTACGTTCCCGTTGTCATCCGCGGCTAACACCTGTATATGCAGACCGCCAAAGCAGTCGGGTGGGACCTGCACTATGCCCCTGTAGATCCCATCCCCCTGGTCGGACAGCGTAACGTTCATGGAGCCGTTGTCCCCGAATCGGTATGATGCCATCACTGCTCCCATCCGGATATTGTCGCTCGAGGCGACCAGGATCTCGAAAGGGTCGCCGGTTGTAGGCACACCCGAGATGTTAACGTCCTCTATCAATGGTGCGTCGTTGTCCAGAACCGGGAGCCCCATCTGCCCGGTGGTGTTGATGTTCCCGGCAAGGTCCTCCATTACCACGTAGTAATCGAATCGGTACGTGTCATTCTGAGGCGCCCTTATTGTTTCGCTCCATATATTGGGTGCCTCATTCACCAGGGAAAGAGAGGACCATTCCCCGGCATCGAACCTGTAATGAAGGTCCGCCGATACTACCCCTATATTGTCGGAAAGGTTGAATCCCATGCGGCAGGGATCCCCTGTTGTCAATTCGTTGTCCCGGATGTCCTCCACCAGGACCGGAAGGTCGTTATCGGTGATCCGTATGGTCGCAACCGGGGTATGATTCCAGTTATCGGACGTATCCACGGCCCGGAAGCTGTATCTCAAGGGGGCCAGGTCATGTGGTATTTCCATCCAACTGACCCACATGCCATCGAGCGAAGGCTCCATTGTCAGGGTCCCTTCCGGGTTGTCACCGAAGCGGTAATCGATCAGGACTGACCCCACCTGGAGGTTGTCCATGACCTTCACAATGAACTCCTTTCTGTCCCCTGTCGATGCTTCTGGGGAGGTAAGGTCGGCTTTGAAGACCGGCGCGTCATCATCGGTAATAATCGCCGATGCATTGGCGGTCATGTTGGCATTGCCGGATGTGTCAACGGCAAGGGCCCGGTAGTACATTTTGCCTCTGTACCCCCCACCCACCGGCAGTGCCGTATTCCAGAACCCGTCCCCTGAGGGAGACATGGGGACGTTGCGTACCTCACCCCCACCGTAACTGTATCTTAGCTCCACGTTCTCCAACTCGATGTTATCCATAACCCAGGCCGTGAAGTACATCATATCGCCTGTGGTGCCGTTCAGGGGGGGTTCCACAAGTTCCAGTTGGGGGATGTCGTTGTCGGTCATGTTGACCTGCGATGGTTCCGAGACGAACAGGTTCTCCGCGGTGTCGTTCGCGAAGAACCTGTATGTCAGGTTCGAGAGGGTATGCGGTGCCGATATGTTGAGGGACCACAGGTCCTCCTGGTCGTTTCTCATGCTCGAGTTGGTCCTCGGGCCGGTACCGTTCCAGTACTCCACCCTTACTTCCCCTACCCGGTCGTTATCCCTTACCCTGACCGTGAAGTTGAGCGGGTCCCCTGTGGTGGCGTTTTCGGGGGTCAGGTCCTCCAGGACATCGGGGGGAATGGTATCGATCAGCCTCACCTTGGCGGTCACGGCCCCGGACTGGACCGTGGAGAGGTCCGTATCACCGGATACCGCTGTTATGATCGGAAGCCCAGATGAGTAATCGTCGTAGACCTCCACCGTGAAATTGGTGATGGTGCCCGTCGAGGTGGAGCCGGCGTCATATACTCTCATGAAATACTCCTTGCCGTAGATGGAGCTAACAGAGGAGAAGAACTCGGTCATGTCCTGTACCATCAGATTGGAGGGGAACGGGTGGGTGCCCCCCCTGAAGTTATAATCTTCGAACCTCTTTGTATCGTACGGGGAGCTGCTATCCCCTATTCCGAAAAGTATCTGGCAGTCACCTCTGGAACTGTGTGTAATATTGAATACCGATAGCATCTTGGGTTCATAATCGATCAGATCCGTCATGAAATATATGTACTGCACCTGTCTCTTCATGCACTCGTAGGAGAGCCAGTACATCCCGTTGCTGTTGCTGTCCCCGTTCCACCCCTTCCCCCAGGAGTTCGCAACCAGGAAGGCACCGTACCGGGTGGTGCTCTCCTCGGTATATGGCCCGAAGTTGTCATCGTATCCGATTATCGTGTTCGCGTGGTTCCTGCCGGAGCCGCAGTCTACCTCCACCGTCCACAGGTCTCCCCCCGTTGTGGAAACGAGATCGGGGTATTCATAGGCGTTGATCGATATGGATGCGAGGTTGTCGCCGTCCACCCAGGTCTTCAGACCTGTCAATGCGGTGTTGTCCGTCACCCACATGAAGTAGGTGACATCGTCCACCCTGTAGTACGGCGCTTCTCTCCAAGCGGCCTCCGAAGGCCATGTGGTGTGGTCGTAGCAGTCGTAGGGCATGTTCTTCCAGGAGCAGATCCCCGTCTCCCGGCATACGCCGACATTATCGGAGAAGTAGCTTCCGGAGTCTCCCCCGTTGTTAACCTGGTGGTATATGAAATCCGGGCTCATTATACGGTCCTGATATGCAGCCGCAGGCTGCCCTGGCCAGGACCCGACATAGGTGGCACCTGACAGGTTCCAGTCGCGCTCCTTTGCCTCCTGGAAGGTCTTGGTATAATAACCGAACGACCAGGTGGAGCATGACCCTTCCGCCCCCTGGTTGCCTATCGGGGGAAAATAATTGGTGGCGTTCAGCATCTTACTCGTGTTCAGTGCCATCGGCGATGCGCTGTAGATCCCCTCCACTACCCTGAGTGACCTTCCGAACTCTTCCCATTTCTCCTCTGTCGGAGGTCTCAGGCCTGTGCCGTGTCCGTCTATGACGGGAGTGTAATCCACCTCCTCCTCGTAGACACCCTCGACCTCCATTATCTCGGATAGATCCTCTTCATCCGCGGGTCTCGACATGATGGAAATACCGACCCCCTCCGTGTCCTCCCGGTACCCAAGAGATCCCTTCCGGACCTGTCCCATGTCAAAAACCCCGCCCAACCCTGAATGTTCCATGATGGACAGGGGTGCGAGAAGAAGAAGGATAATGGCAAATAACATTCCTTTCGAGAGTTCGGTCCTCATAATTGCTCACCGGACATGGGGATATCAAGCAGACTGCGTTAAATAGTATGCGGAACCGTTGACCGTTCTTGACACCCGAGAACGGTCCGCTCCGCCTACCGGGCAACCCTCTTCTGCCCTGTACCTGGCAGGTGCCCGGTTTCACTTTTTGTTCTTTTTTCTCATCATCCTTTTGTATTCGGATAGGTAGACAAGTATCGCAAGGCCTATCAGGAAGGCTATTATGACCACATATGCCCACATCGCATGAACACCTCCGATCGACATTCCGGTGATGGCATCATCCTCTTTGCCCGATCTCCTTTTGTGGATCTCCTGACCAAGATAGGCCCCATCATATCATCCCGTGCTCCTGTCTCGTATGACATCGGCAATATTGATCCTGCTGATATATCGTATCGTGAGAATTGATACGACCAGGACCACTCCGACGATCATCGAGGCACCTATGAAAAAACCGTTCCAGGAAAATGAGAGAGTTATGTTCATAGATCCCCACTCCTCGATGGCATTGTAGAGCATCAGCCAGGCCAGCCCCCATCCCATGAGTGAACCAAGGACCAGTCCGGATGCGGTAACGTAACCCGCCTCGAGGAATATCAGCTTGCCGAGTTTTGACAGGGATGTGCCCAGGGTCTTCATTGTAGCATAATCCCTCTCCTTCTCCTGTGAGTTGATCTTGAAGATCGTGTAGACGATCGCCCCGGCAAGCGCTATGCTGATGACCGCCATCACGAACACCACCTGCACGAGCAGGTCGGAATACTGCTCCAGGAGGTTTTCCCTCTCCCTGATATGCGTTACTGTCTTTATTCCACCGGTCGTGATGAGACCGTTCTCCAGGCTCCTTGACGGCCCTCCTCCCTCCACTTCAAGGTATATCGTGTTTGCCATTCCGGTAAGGTTGGTGAGCTCCTGCATACTTCCCAGGTCCATGAAAAGGACGTGCCCCATGTGGTTCTTGTGGACCCCGACTATCTCTATGCCCACCTCCTTAATCTGAAATCTCGACGGCGGAGTGAAGAAAGGGACCTGGAAGTACATCATATCACCAACTTTCAACCCCAACTCCTCAGAGTTGTACTTGGAAATGATCATTCCCCCTTCTACCAGTTCGCCACTTTCGAGATCGATGCTGAAGGACCTATTCACCTCATCCACAGCATATATCAGACCTCCCTGAGGGTCGTCACCTTCCTTGAGCTCGATGGGAAGGGTAATTCCGGGATTTATATTTTGGATCTCCCTGAACCTCTCCTCGATCGTGGATGTGATATTGACCGGTGAAAAGCCGTCCAATGTTACCTCATAGTCCCAATCCATCCCCTCCGTGGTGCTGTCAAGTGCATCCATGGCGGATTCCAGGATGATCACATATGAGAGGAAGAGTGCCAATGAGAGGGCCACGCCAAGCGCAGTGGAGAGGCTCCTCCCCGGTTTTCTCAGCAGGTTCCTCACTGTCATCTTCAGCGATACCGGGAGAACTCCCATCTGCCCCAAGACCCTCGGTATCACCCCGACCTTCTTCTTTGTCATCCCCTCCCTCTTCTGTATCGCATCTATCGGTTTGATCCTCAATGCAACCGCCGCCGGTATCAGGGTACAGGAGAGGCACAGGGCGATGGAGATCATTCCACCGTACACATAGTAGATGTACGAGATCTGATATTCCATGATCGGGAATCCAAGAAGGTTCTCCGCCAGGGAAAGGAATGCATAATTGAGAGGAAGGGATAGTATCCAACCCATGAACGTACCAAGAATTGCTATGGTGATGCCTATTATCCCGAAGTAGACCATTACCGTGCTGTTCGGTATGCCGAGTGCCTTGAATATTCCTATCTGAGGACGATGCGTCCTGATCATCCTTCTCAGGGCCATGACTAGACCGAAGGCGGATACACCGAATATGACAATCGGAAAGATCGCCATGCTCTCCTTGTCGTTCTCATAGTCGCTGAAAAGAAAATACCTTGATGGGTTCTCCTCCTTTTCTGTGATCTTGACAACGACCCCCTTTTCCTCCAGCTCGCTTTGGATCATGTTCTCGAACTTTTCCCGCTCGACATCCTCCCTCAACCTGAAGACCACCTCGTTCACCACGGGTGTTGAGTTCGAGAGACCGCTGTAGAGTGCCTGAGCGGAAGCCATGGGAAGCAGGACTATTCCGAAGGACCTTTCCGAAGGGAAAAGGTCCCCTTCCCTGATCACGAAAAAGAAATTTGGCACTGCTACTTGCTCAAGGACCTCTGCCTCCAGCGAATTTACCCCTTTCCTGATCTCGATCTTCTCTCCGCTGCCTATACCGTAGGCAAGGGCGAATTTCCTCTCGATGTAGCACTGGTCGGAATCGGATGCAGTGAAAGCATCCGGATCATCTACGTAGAACAGCGGCCTGTTTACCGTCACATCCCTTGCATTACCTGCGGGGTCGAGGGCATGATAACCTATGACCATACCTTTCCTGGTCCTTGTCTCCCCTCCGTCGGTGAAGTTAACGAATACATCGTAGGACAACCTCATCTCGTAATCCTCGATCATTTCCGATAGGGAAGTTTCCTGGATCATCTCTTTCATTTCTGTCTCGTTCAGCGTCTCACCGTATTGTATGTTGACCTGGATGTCCATATACCTGGCTGCACCGTAATTATCCTGAAGTCCGTTCCATCTCATCACGGCAAAATCGTTGAATGCACTGTACATGGCCACCCCCAGACCGAGGACTATGATCAACAGAAGGTACTGCACTTTGTGGGACCAGAGCTCCCTCAACCCCTTTTTGAGGAAGGTCAACTTCATGCTCACCACTCCAGTTTGGAAACGGACATGGGCTCTTTGTTCCTCTTCACATCCGTGATCCTGCCGTCCTTGAGGTACACCACCCTGTGAGCGACCTTGGCCAGCTCCTTGTTGTGGGTCACTATCAGGACCCCCCGTCCTTCCTTTGCAAGGGAGGTCAACAGGTCCAGTATCATCTTACCCGTGCTGTAATCGAGCTCTCCTGTGGGTTCGTCGGCAAGCATGATCCTGGGGTCCTTCGAGAGAGCCCGAGCAATACTGACCCTCTGCTGCTCCCCCCCGGAAAGCTGGTACGGGTAGTGGTCCCCTCTGCTTCCCAGACCGACCATGTCCAGAAGGCTGCTTGCCCGTTTATGCACCTCCTTTGACGGAAGGTCCATTACGTATTCGAGGACGAACTCGATGTTCTCCTGGGCGGTCAGGTTCGGTATGAGGTTGAAGAACTGGAAAACGAAACCTATCTGCTCCTGCCGGTATTTCGTCAGCTCCCTCTGGCTTAGGCCATGAACCTCGTATCCATTGACCATGATCCTTCCGCTCGTTGGTGTGTCAATTCCCCCTATCTGGTTCAATAGGGTCGTCTTTCCGCAGCCGCTGGGTCCCAGGATTATGGTGACCTCGTCCGGATAGATCGAGAGGGTGACATCCCTCAAAGCATGTACCGTGACCTCGCCCATCCGGTAGGATTTTGACATCTTATCCATCCTTATCAGCGGTTTTCTTTTCTCCTCTTCCATTCAATTTCCTCCCTTTTTTTCAAGGTATTCCATAAAGAGGCCTTTCTTGGCCCCAAGTATCTTTTCCACCAGGTCCAGGACCCCCTGGAGCAGTTGCGGGTCCGTTGTACCCTTGCCAGTGTGATCGTGCTTTCTCTCGCTCACTGCATTTGTTGACACCAGTATCGAAGTGGCGGCGAGGCGGGGGTATTCGGTGTCGAAATATCCCTCATCAACCCCATGTTTGACAATATCTTCCAGTATCGGGATTATCTTTGGATATAGTCGGTTCTCGAGTTTGAGATGAAGGTGGGCATTCCGGTCCTCGTGTATGTATTCCATCAGCCTCTCCCTTCCGATACCCGCAGTCTGGAAAACTCTGAAATAATCCGTCAACCTGTCAAGTGGATCCCTTTCCCTTCCCTCGGCCGCTTTCCTGGCTTTGTTCGCCACTTCATTGACAATCCTGTCAGTTATCTCGTCCAGCACCTCGTCCTTGGACTTGAAATAGTGGTAGAAGGTTCCATGGGCCACCTTGGCCTCATTCACAATATCGGATACGGCGGTCTCCTCGTATCCATTCTCTATGAAAAGCCTCTCCGCGATGTCCAGAAGTTCCTTTTTTCTCACTTTGGGGTCCTTGACGATCCTCGTCATCCATCGTCCTCCGAGATAAAGGACCGACCGACTGTCGGTCGGTCCCAATTATGGGAAAATCGGATTGATCATTATTAAAATGTTTTTGGGGATTCCCCATGGACTCCCCAATTAGTTAAAAAAATTAGGGAGGCTGTCTAACCCCCCATTTAATTCGGATCAGGGAGATCCTATTCCGTTCCTGTACGTTTCTCCCTT
>Ga0272443_10000651_pt1 | contig 59807 bp, 100 predicted proteins | sample SSMAcet12_FD_193581 | JGI IMG/M metagenome (GOLD analysis project Ga0272443, IMG submission 193581) | Marine sediment archaeal communities from Little Sippewissett salt marsh, Falmouth, MA, United States - SSM-Acet-12 | ecosystem: Environmental > Aquatic > Marine > Wetlands > Sediment ... | reverse complement strand
ACATGGCCTGTCAATGTGCATGACGTACAGGATGCGGAAGTTAACCTGCATTTCTACCCCATGCCGTTACGGGAGGCGAGAACCACATGGCCTGACTTTGCCGACAAAATACAAGCAGACCAGGAACTTCTGAAGGAACTGGGTGATGAACGCCGTGAAATGGCAGGTGGGCAGCAGCAGAAGGGACTGAAGGGCATAATGACATCGTTTGGCAGCACGGTAAAGACGCTGCTAAACAGCAATTCAGCCGGTATTTCTGGTGATTCCCAGGAAGTTCTTATTTGCGAGGCGTGGGTAAAAGACCGCACCAAGATAACGGAGATGGTCGGGCAGCAGGCGGTTGACCCCGAAACGGGGATGGCTGTCATGGAAGAAGTGGAAGTCACCCGTCCGAAATATCCCGGTCATATCAGGCGTGTAATCGTGTGCAACGCCGGTGGTCTTGTCTTGAAGGACAAGCCGAACCCGTCAATCAACCCCGTTCTGCCGTTTGAGAAGCAGAAAGAAACGTATCTGTTTGACAAGTTCCCGTTTATCCGTGAAGTTTCCGTGCGTGACACGTCCGACCCGTGGGGCATGAGTGATTTAGAGCAGCTTGAACGGTTGAATATCGAGTATGACAAGACCCTTTCAAGGATGCTTGCCGTAAGGGACAAGGCAGTAAGGACGAAACTGGTCAATCCCCTGACAAGCGGGGTGGATAACAGCCAGTTCACCAATCAGGTCGGCATTATCAACCCGACTAATAGTTTTGAAGCGCAGGCGATTAAGTTTTTAGACCAGCCGAGGGTGCTTCCTGATGATCTGGTCGGTCTTGCCGAGTTGATAAAGGGTCTATTCTTCTTAGTAAGCGGTTCATTTGAGTTAGAAAACGCACAGGTTGCCGGTAGTGACAAACTTGCCTACAAAGCCATTGCCGCTTTAATCGAGCAGGTTGCCCGTATGATGCGTGGCAAGATTCGCAATTACTACCGTTTGATACGTGAAACAGGGCGTATGTACGTGTCGCTTGCACAGAACTGGTACACGGAGAAGCGGCAAATCCCGATGGAGAAAGACGGGGAAACGAAGCAGGTCGGTATCAGGGGTGAAGATTTAATCGTACCGTGTAAGTTGACCGTTGTTTCAGGGTCTACCCTACCTGTTTCCAAGGTACAGCAACGGGAAGAATCAATAAGTCTGTTCAAGATGAGGGCTTTCGGTGCTCCCGGTTCCCCTACCGCAACGGAGATTTTGCTTGACGCTCTTGAATTTGACGGGCGCAAAGAAATCGTCAAGAAGATGCAGAAAGGTGTGTTTGGCGATTTGTTCAAGAAACTGGGCGAATGTGGTGTGCCTAAACCGATTATTCAGTTCATGCAGAAGGTTTCTCAACTTGACCCGAAGATTATGCAGCAGTTGAAGATGAAGGGGCAGTTACCCAACTTTCAGCAGATACTTATGCAGATGCAAGGCAAGCCCGACCCGAAGACCATCGAGGCGCAGGCAGAGGCGAAGGTAAAGGAAGCGGAAGTCAACGAGAAGAACGCCAAGGCATCCAAGACCACGGTAGAAGCGCAGAAAGTACAGGCAGAGATTGAGGAAATACAGGCGAAGAAGGCATTGACGTTAGAGCAGATTGCCACAGAGCGACTTGAACAGCAGGTGAAGATTGCCGGTGTTGGATTTGACGAAGAAAAGCTGAAGATTGAGAGGGCGCAACTTGTAAACGATATAAAGAAACGGCACGATGAGGCAATCACGAAGATTTCAGAGAACAAACCCGGCTACAACGAGCGGGGATTAAAGAGCAACAACGTATGACACCATATGAGAAAGCATTTAGGGTTTGGCAGACGGCACAAGACCCACCCGTTATAAGGGATGAATTTTCGCCGTGGTACAAACCAGAGGAAGAAACGGGGATAAGGCACCATTGGATTTATAGGAACGGGGATTATTACTCGGCATCTTATGTGTGTGCCAACTGCGGCAAAAAAAGCAAGGGATGGAATCTTTGGAAAGAAGATTCTTTACCAACGTGTAAAGGAAGAAGCAACAACGTATAGGTGCTTTATGCTATCAACAGCGCAAATCAAGAAGAACATAAAGAAGTATTTAAACGAAGGCGGCAGAGTTGACCCCATGTACGGCATGTCTGAATACCAGATGAACAAGGAAGAATACGACTCCCTGAAATGGCATACCGGCATAGTGCCTGACGTGTGGTTTGGGGTGAGGATACTACCCCCGAAGGAGGCGGTGTAATGCCACTTTACGAATACCACTGCCCCGACTGCGGGAACGTAGAGGAACGAATCGGCAAACTTGACGAAAGAAACATTGACTGTTCTCACTGTGGAGGTACCGCCGAGAGGAAAATCAGTGTATCCGGCGTGAACTGTGCCAACGATGACGCACCCTGGATTCGTTCTGTCTTAGAGGTAGTTGACAAGGATTCAACCGCCCCGCACGTTGTGGAATTTCGCAAGAACCCTACCCGCACGAATTACAAGGCGTGGATGAAGGGTGAAGGGATACGCCCCGCTGAAGGTGGGGAGAGAAGGCAGAAGAAGGATTTTAACGTTGACCGTCATGCCGAGAAGGTTTGGGAAGCTCGGCAGGCAAGGCACAGGATTGAGATATGAACACCGTAAGTGTTTGGGAAAGTGACGCAGAGAGTAAAGAGATTAGCATGGACAAGATTCGCAAATTTGCGAAGTCTTTGAAAGAGCGAGATCATAAACCATCTTATCCGCCCTGTGTCTTTATTTCACTAAACGTTATGTCAGACGAGTGGGAACTGTATAGGGGTGGAACCCCCTGTGTTCTTACATTTTATGACAGAAATGGCAACGGTCATACAGGCACACAGGATGAATATCTTGAAATGCATGGTGATTGTCAGGCAATAGTGAATAAAAACACGAAAGAAGTAATCGTCATCAACCATTACGGTGAAATAGCGGCACGGGGTAATGTTTTATGACCCCAAACGTTGACATCTTCAAAATCCGCAAAGACCTGCGAAACAGTGTAAAGGCAAAGATAAAGGACTACCTTAAAGGTGGCGTTGTTTGCTGTTCCCGGTGCGGTGTCCCGACAGGGTACAGGGGCGTGACATTGAAGAAGATAGCGAACAGCGACAGATATATATGTAATTTTTGTGAGAGGTAAGCATGTCACTCACTGGTGACGAAATAGATCGGAGTTTTGATGATCTTTTCAAGGGTCGTGACCCTGCTAGGTGTTATTACGGAAGAAAACTAAACAAGGACGTTGACAGGGTTTTGGGTGTACCACAGGGGGTTTTCGTAACAGTAAAAGATGGAGAAGTGTTTTTCTTTAACCGACAGGGGAAATACTGTCTTATGAACCCAATGGGGAGAACATGGTTGGCGTAAAAACAGACATACAGATTTATTGCAGCGAGTGTGACAATGTTATGATGCCTGAAGAAATTATATGTACAAGGTGTTTAAGGAAAAAGATAGAAGACCTACAAGCTGAAGAATTGAAAAAATTGCTCATAAATATTTTGACAAAGAAATAGTAACACCCGTTCTTTGACAATTAAATAATCTCCACCAAACACGGTAATACAAACCCACTTTGGAATTATTCAAGGTGGGTTTTTTTCGTCTAAGGCAAGACGCTAAACAGCCATAAATCCAAATTAATCAAAGGAGTTCAACATGCCAAATGACGCTAATGAGGGCTTAATGCCCACAGTACCGGGTGAAATAGCATCGACCCCTGTGGATTCGTCAGCCACAGAAACAGACGCACCCGAAAAAGGCGATACATCCAAACCCGCCACCGATGGGGCGAAAACCATCGAAAAAGAGGATGAAACGCAAGAGGGTACGGTTCCCACCATCAAGGAGGATGCAGACGATGACGAGGGAGCCGAAGGCGACACCGAAAAAGACGGCGAGGGTGAAGAAGATACCGAACCGGCAGGTGACGCAGAAGGTGAGCAGGAAGAAAAGCGACTTGACCAGCATCCGAGATTCAAAGAGGTCATAGCGCAGAAAAACGAGGCAAAGGAGAGGGCTGAGAAAGCTGAAAGAGAGTTTGCCAACCTGAAACGGGAAATCGACACGCTGAAACAAAGCGTTCAACGACCCGTACAGCGGCGGCAGGACACCGGGCCGACCTACTCAAATCTCATGGACATGGAAGACGGTGAACTTGTTGACATGATGAATGAGAGTCCGAAAGCGTTTTTACAGAACCTTGCACAGCAGATTCATCACGAAATCTCAGGCGAGATCAACAAGAACTTTTCGGAAAAGGAACGCAAGCAGCAGACGAAGCAAATTCTCAGCGACTACGCCAAAGGCAATGATGACTTTGTTCCCCTGTACGAGAAGGGTGAACTGCAAAAGTTCATCAACGCCAACAGGCACATGGGCCTTAACCTCATTTCAGCACACAAACTGCTCACAGGCGAGAAGAAGGAAGCGGAAGCGAAAGCAAGTCTTGAAAAGAAAATCAAAGACCTAGAATCGAAACTGGAAAAGGAAGTGAAAAACGCAGAAGAAAAGGGTCGGCAGAAAGCGGAGGAAAATTTCAGGGCGAAAAAGAGTTTGAAATCGACCAAGGCATCTCCCGCCCGCAGAAGCGGCAATGACGACAATGAACTGAAAGACACTAAAACAACCGGGGGCCGTGACAGGACACTTTATCAAAGGCTTTTAAGCAAGCGCAAGGGTTCAGGATAGGCTTCCCGATAGGAGGATAAACGCATGAGTTTGACATATGCAGAAAGAGAATCCGTCACGAACGATTATTTTATGGCAGACGGTGGAAAGGCTGTGGACATCTATTTTGATGATTCATGGCTTATGACATACGGCATCGACCAGAAGAAGGGCATATGGGAACGCCCTGACGGTGGCGAGAAAATCCGCATCCCGCTTGAATATGACGAGCAGGTAAGCGGGTGGTACGTGCGTGGTGACACGATTTCCAGTGATGACCGGGAATCCGTCAACGCTGCGTACTTCAACTGGCGGCACTGTTACGGCAATGCCACTATTCGCAGGATTGACGAGTTGAAGAACTCCGGTGACTACGCAGAGGTTAAGCTGATCACTCAGCGTGTTGCCGGTGCTCAGAAAACCATCACCAAGCTGATTGCTTCTTCCCTGTACGATGCCTATACCGGCAATTCCAACCGCCTTGACGGTCTACAGGCGTGTTGCAGCGAAACCACTTCACAGAAATACGGGAACATCGCAGAGGACGACCTTGTTGCCGCAGACGGTACGAAACCGTGGGAAGGGAAGACCACAACCACAAGCGAGTCAATTTCCCTCGCCGTGCTGAGAACCCTTGCGTCAAACGCAAAGATTCGCAGCGGAAAAGGTGGGAAACCGGACATTATCGTAACCACTGAAACGCTTTGGAACGAAGTTGCCGACCTGCTCGAAGTTCAGCAGCGGTTCAAAGAAGCGACTGAAGTTGCAGATGCCGGTTTCACCGGGCTGATTTTCGAGGGTAAGAAAGTTGTCGCAGACGACTACTGCCCGTCTGGTTATGCCTTTGGCATCAACACAAACTACTGGGGTTTTGCCGTACATGAGGACGGTCTTTTCATGCGCACGAAATGGAAAGTGATTCCTGATTCGCCTGAAGACAAGTCTCTGAAGATTTACTTTGACGGCAATCAGGTCGTGAGCAACCGGAAGTCAATCATCGCTCACAGCAACCTTTCATAACCATTAATCAAAGGAGATAACAGATGCCTTTATCTGATATGAAAAAAAGCGGTTGGTCGCAGGGCCTTTACGAGATTTCCTCCACGGCGAAGGAACAACTCGGCACTCTGCGTATCGACAATTTTGGCCGGAAATTCCGGTATTGCCAGGCAGGGAGTTCTGCCCTTTCAGCCGGTAAGTTGGGTCTTGCAACCGTTCCGGCAGCGGGGTTTCTGAACATTGCCCTCACCACGGCAGCCGCAATCGGCACGAAGGAAATCACCCAGACCATTGCGGCAAGTGGCGACAATGCGTGTGATGAAGATGCTTTCCGTGGCGGGTTCTTTATGGTGAACGATGGAACCGGGCAGGGATATTCCTACCCGATTGACAACTCAACTGAAGTTAAAGCCGCATCAACCAGCATTACCATTACGCTGGCAGAGGGCATCCAGGTTGCCCTTACTACGTCTTCCGAAATCTCTATTATCCCCCCTCCGGGCGGGTTTAGTGGAGTAACCGAAAGTGCGACTGAGGAAGCTGTACCTGCCGGTATCCCGCTTGTTGCTGTAACTGGTGATTACTACTATTGGGCGCAGACGGGTGGTGTTGCCAACGTGCTTGTCGGCGCAAACGGCGATAGTGCTGTAGTTGGTAGTATGGTATGCGCTGATCAAACAGCCGGTTCGGTCAGGGCAATCAATAGCACCCTTGACATTGATGTACCCTGGGTCGGTGTTGTTTACTCACGGGTATGGGTGCAGACCGAATACTGCCCTATATTTCTAACCATTGACTGACGTAAACCGGGGGGGGGTGTTTCGGCACCCCCTCCTATACCACCATAATGAAGGGAATTAACAAATGGCTTTAACAATCAGTAATCTTACAAATTCCAATATTGGAAGTAAACGTATGCAGATGTGTGACGTTACGTTTGATTCCTCTTATATCACAGGTGGTGAGTCGTTTGTAGCCGGTGACGTGCGGTTGAGCAAAATTGACCGTGTAATCATCGAAGGCAAAGACGGATATGTATTCGACTACGACCACACCAACGAGAAAATCAAGGTTTTCGCACCGGCCCCTCCTGTTGTGTTTGAGGAATATGTAACGGTATCAAGCAATGTCGGCTACCTGAAATGGCCCGCCGCACATATCGACTATGTTGCCGCACATTCTGCCTCTGCCTATGTCCTTACAATCCCCATTGCCGGTGGCGTATCCCCGGCCCAGGGCCAAGTTGCCGTTGATTTGGGGTATGACGACACCACAGGCGTTCACACAAAAGGACAGGCGACAACACTTACCTTTAACGCAACCGATGCCATCACTCACTGTTGGGTAAGTTACGCAACGCAGGCGTGGAAAGACGTAACCGACAACATGAGCATGGCGAAGATGACAAGTGGTGCCGAAACCTACGGTGACGGCCTGACCTTTACCGCAGGCACCCCTGATGTGGTTAAACTTGGTACAGACATTGTCGCTATGACTAGCATTACATGGTCAGACGGCGGCGATGCGGGGACTATCAAGGTTCCCGAACTGTTGAAAGACGGTGGTGCTCCCGCAGCTACCCTTGAAACAGAAATTGACTTTCAGAAGGGAAGCACATACGCAGAGGTTAACACTCTTGCTGCCGATGCCGTTGACACCTCTGGCGATATTGTACGGTACGTCTACATCAAAGACCCCGGCACCGGAACATTCTTGCATGAGCGGTTCACCAATGCCGAGATAACCGATTCTTCCGACACCCATACGTTTACTGGAATACCGAACCTGTACGGTCATTGTGGACAGATGCCGATGGAAACGAGCGACAAGAAAGCCTACCTGATTGCCGTTGCCGATACTCTGGCAGCTACTGAAGCACACTGGACGACACACCCGTTTTACAAAGGGTGTACCGTTGGTGCTGCACCTATTATGACGCTGCAAGCCGATACGGACGATGACATGTTCCCGGCGTGGATAGACGCACATCCGTCTGAAATTGAGTGCGTTCCCATTGACGTTGCATACGGAACCGACCTTTCCACTCTCACGGTAAAAGCGACCATAATCGGTAGATAACCTGTTTGGGGGTGGGGTCACACCCGCCCCCTACTTTTTGGGGTGGCATATGCCGACTATTGAAACTATTACTCAGGAAATAAAAGACGAGGCTGATTTTCACGATTGGGGGCCGGGCAGGATTCACCGTCTTATAAACCGTGGCTACCAGACCGTGGCAGCCGGGATGTTCCCCGAATATCCCGAAATACCGGAAATATGCCTGCCGTCACTTGAAACACGGACAAGCGTTTACACAGCGTCTTACACACTTGCTTTCACCAGCGGTGGTACGACAGAGATTGAAGCAGACGATGAAATTGAGGGCAATACAAGCGAAGCGACTTCAACAGTTACATCTGTAACGCTTGATTCGGGGTCGTGGGCCGGGGGTGACGCAGCCGGTACGATATACCACACCGGGCAAAGCGGAACATTTGAATCCGAAACGCTGACCGTTGACAGTGATTCAGACGTTGCCACAATAGCGGCTGATTCAACCAATCCCGTTGCCTACACGTCCATGCCGACAGATTACCAGAAAAAGCTGCTGTCCGTTCATTCTGATACCAACAACAGGAGCATAAAGATACTGCCAAGCCTTGACGTGCTTCTGACAAAGGATTCGGGTCTTGACCAGCTTGGTGCCGTGTGGTGGTGCTGCGTGGTGGGAAGTAATCTCTATTACCTGAACATCCCGACTTCACGGGAAACGCTGTATCTTCACTATTTCAAAGACCCGATTGCAAGTGCCGACCTTGGCGTTGGCGATACACCATCTGCCATTGAATCACATCTCCAAGTCCCTGTTCTGAAAAGCTACTGTCTGCGTGAGATATGGCGGTTGAAGGAAATGAAACAACCGCAGAAACCGAATTTCATGTTTTACAACGAGGAATTTAAACGGGCGTTGTGGGAACTGTCACGGTTTATCGGGCCGTATGCCCACGAACCAATAGAACCAAATGACGTGGTGAACGATTATTATGAGTAGTTTTACTGTACTTGAAACTATGCTGGAAGAATTTACCGGCATCGGTGGCAGCGCATATTCAACCAGAAAGTCACGGGCGATTAACTGGGCGCAGGTAGAGATTAATTCCGTCAAGTGGGATTTCCTTTTCGATGAAGGAACGGGTTTTAACACGGTTGCCGGGACGAAAGTCTACTCCCTGGACACCGATTTTCTACACCCACACAAGTTCTATATAAATGACGGGTCAACCGTGTACGAGCTTATCCCCGGCATATCAGAAGATATTGTCCTAAACCCGCCGTCTACGACCGGGGTGCCGAAATACTACTGCCTTGCCGGTGTGTCTGGTGGTCTGCCGAGAGTGTATATCGGGTATCCCACGGCAGATGATGCCTATGCCGTGACGTATGGTTTTTACAAGCAGTTGTCAGACATTTCAGGCAGCACCCATTCCGAGATTTCTATCGCATGGCGGGACGACCCCATCATCACCGGGGCGGTTTACAAGTTCTGGCAATATGTTGAGGAACCGGCAAAAGCAGAGCAGGCATACGGTAAATTCTGGCAGGCGATGAAGGAAATGGAAGAAAACATGCCGTTTACCGGGGAGTCGTGGACATCACGGCACCCGCTACCGCAGGGTTGATATGTCACTTTTGGTAAAGTTCAAGACCGAGAAAGCGGAAAAAGCGACCCGCAACATGGGGTTCATCGCCGGTACGCTTACCATTGCCTACACGACAGATGGTGACGAGTTTCGGGAACTTGAAAGGAAATTCAAAGAACTTTACTGGGTGGAGATAGAGTCGGACGGAACACACCTTTTGCGATACGACAGGGACGATTTCAAGGTAAAAGCCGTGAAGATAAGTGACGGCGCACAACCGGCAGCGGCAACGGCGATAACAACGTACTTTCTTGCCGCAGGCGAAGGGGGAGAGGGTTGAAAAAGTTACTGATATTATTTATAAGCTGTATTTTTCTTTTTGCTGCGACATGGCAAGACGGCAAACCGGAAAAGACCGATTCGCAGGATGAGGTAATAGACGATTCCCAGGACAATTTTATTTTTCTGCACGACCTGTTCTATTCCCTCATTGCCCACGATTATAGCGGGACGAAAGCAAGCGGGTGGGACGATACCGACTATTCAAACGCATATTTCAACGATTGCACGTCTTGTGCTATCCCGCTTCATATTCAAGACGTGGATGCGGCAAGCACAAACGGGGCGGTGTGGCAGTTTTTCGGGGCAGATACAAACGGGGCGAGAGGGTGGTCTTTTAGTCCGACCACGCAGCAGGCGGTTAATTTCGTGCATCATGTTGATTCCGCTTTTGACGTTACATCAAGCATTACGCTTACCCTTGTCTCTTTCATCACTACAACGTCAACCGACAGGGCGGTTATGGGGTTTACCGCTGTTACATCTTCCGGTAATTCGGCAACGGTAACGACCACGCAGGCACTTTCGGGTTTTACGGCAAGTGCATCACAGAACCCCGTAACGTATACAAGCAATGTGAACATCCTTGTTCCAACCGCTACCTTTGCAGATGACGACTGGGTATCGTGGAGTGTGTACCGGGTTCCCGATGATTCGACCGATAACGCATCAATTCGGTTCTGTGTGCTTGACTATTTACTGGATCAGACGCAATGAAGAAGATTTGTTTAACAGCACTGTTGATTTTTTTGTTTGCAGACTTTGCGGGGGCCACGGTTCTGTATACAGGGACAACCGTTTCGTCTGGTGTCGCACGGTGGAAGATGGACGATTCCTCTGCCCCGGCAACAGACAGTTGGGGGAGTGTGAATTTGTCGGTTAGCGGGTCTGCTACGTTCAACAAGTCGGGGCAATTCGGGACAAGCGTACAACTGGGTGGTTCTCCTAATTACCTGTACGCATCAAACCCCAGTTCAATGAATTTCTCGGCAAGTGACGGCAGTATGACATTTACAGCGTGGGTTAAGACAAGCGTTGCGACAGACGGCATAATTGCAGGGCGAACAGAAAATATCGGTGGTGACTGCTGGAAGTTCTATTTCAGCGCAAGCGGGTACTTAGGGTTTCTCTTTGGTGAACCGACTGCGGGGAAATATCTGCAACTTGACGCTACGGAAACCGACATAAGGGACGGTGCATGGCATCACGTTGCGGTGTCTTATGAAACATCACTTCCAAGTTCGCCGGACGTGAACCCGAAGGATTTGGACAGCACGGCCCTGTATGTAGACGGGGTTGCCGTTGCAACAACAGCCACGGCAGATGACGCAACATGGAACGGTACGATTGGTGATGATTTCGACATAGGGGCAGACAGGAGTAGTTGGAACGCAAAGTCATATTTCTCAGGGTATGTGGATGACGCATGTTACTGGTTAAGCGCATTATCGGCAGATGACATTTATCAGGTTTATCTCGGTAATCTTGAATGAAAAAGATTTTACTTCTTATATGTTGTTTTCTCTGTCTTGTCGGTGCTCGGTGGACTGACGGCTATCCTAAAGACGGTACTGCGTGGTCTAAGAACGTTGACAAGATGAAGGGCAATTACATCTACCTGTCTGACGTTTTTGCTGATTTCATTTCTTACACAAAGGGAAGCGTAACGGTTAGCGGATGGGACGGGACGAATCAGGTAAGCCCGACCTTTGACACTGACTGTTCGTGGTGTCCGATACATGAAAACCTGTGGACGGTGGGGAACGCCGATACAAACACACCAACCCGCACGTTTTTTGGTGGTGACACAAACGGGGTGTGGGCGATGCAGTTCAATTACGCAACGACAGATGCCGTTAATTTCAAGTACAAAATTCCTTACTGGTACGACCCGAACAGGAAGTTTTATCTCGATATGGCGGGGTTTATCGAATCTACCTGCACGGATAATGTTGTGATGGAAGCGTTTATAATGGACGCAGATGCTGCAAGTACGACTATCAGCACGACAACGGATTTAACAGGGTGGACTGCCTATTCAAGCGGTAATCCCATATCGGCAACGAGTGTCGTCACCCTTGAAATGCCGACTGACACGTTCAGTTACGGTGATGAGGTTATGTGGTGCGTTTACCGTGACCATGACGATTCAAGCGATAACGCATCGGTTGTTTTTAACATATTACACATGATTTTCAGGCACTAAATGGAACTATATCACTATCCCCTTGCAACTACACTTAACAGCGTTAAACCGTGGCATGAACTGCAACCGCACGAAACGCCGTATGCGGTGAATATATGGTTTGATAACGGTGTGTGGCGCAAGCGGTTGGGAACGACCACGATAAAGGACTTTGAGGACTATTTAGCCGGTAATGAGATATTGTCGGCGCACAGGGGAAACTCGCAGTACATGCTGGTATGTGTCGGGAAATCCTCCGTTGACGATTCCGGTGTGATTTACGAGTGGGACACAGAAAGTACGCAGTCATCCCCGACAATTACATCCAAGAAAACGAGCCTTCACAAGTCAAATACATGGACGTTTACCGACCATTACGACCGCACGGTTGGACAATGCACGGTACTGTCCAACAATTCAGACCCTATTCAGTATTACAGTCATTCGACACAGACCATCTCGCAGTTGAGTGCAGAGCGAAGCGTAGCGTTTACAAGTGGCGGCACAACGGAACTTGCCGTTGGAGATGATATAACAGGTGCAACCGGCGGGGCAACGGCAACGGTTACATATGTAAATAAAACAAGCGGGACGTGGGCGGGTGGTGACGCTGCCGGTACGCTTTACGTGAAAGACCAGACCGGCACGTTTGAAGCGGAAAACCTCGACATTACCGGTACAAACAATATCTGCACAATAGGCGGCAACACGGCGGTTACAGACGGGCCTATCGGGAAATACCTCGCCTCTTTTTATGACCGGATATGGCTTGCTTATATCGCAGATGACGGGTATGGAACGGCAGATTCATACGGTGTGATGTGGACAGACGTTGACGATGCAACCGACTTTACGGCTGTTGGCAGTTCCGTTGCAGGGAACCAGCGAAGACCGGAAGACGGGCTTGTTATTACGGGTCTTAAAAAGAGAAACGATATTCTCTATCTCGGAAAAGGCGGGAACGACAAGGAAAACCAGTTGTGGGCGATTGCCCCCTTCAGCAACTTTGCCCGTGTGAAAGATACGGTCGGCCCGTCAAATCACGGCGGTATGAGTGGCGCAAAGCAGTTTTTCTTTAACGATAAGGGCAGAATACTAGACCCTGAAGAAACATGGATAAGCGAACCGATACATGACCTGTTTGCCTCTGCCGACCCTGGAACGTGGGACGTTGCCACGGCAGAGAACATATACAACGGGCATATATATTTTACGACAGGGGAATATCTTTTTAAATACATCCCGACAACAGGAGCATGGGAAATGCACCAGTTTTCGGACACGGTGAAGATTCTCGGCAACACAAGGGTGCCGGGAACGGCGGCGCAGTCTTGGGTTGGCGTTCCGAACAAGCACAAGGCTTTAAGTGTTGCCGAAGAAGATATAATTTCAGACCCGATACTCAAACTCGGCACGTCAAAACTCATCATACAGAACCATTTTGCAGACGATGACGATGACCCGATTGAAAGCATTGTTCAGACCCGCCTTGACCCTATGGGCGACCCGACCCGGCACGACAGGGGATTCAAGGTTTTAATGCAGGCAAATTACACGCAAAACCCCGGTCCGTACAAGATATACACCTGTTTCTGTGACGCACCTGACGCCGGGGCCGATTGGAAATATCAAGGGGAAATAACGCTTGCCGCTGATGGAACAGGCGAGATTGATATAGATGAACGTGGAAAATACTCTGCCGTAATGGTGCGGGAGAACTCCACAAAACCATTCACTATTTACAAGTTAAGTATGCTTTACAAACCGCATACATACAGATAAGGGGGTAGGTACGATGGCACGATGGGGTTATACAGACCCGTGGACGAGAAACGGGCAACCCGTTCAGAGCAGCAGCAAACCCGGTATATCCGACCAGATGATAGCGTCTTTCATGGGTGGCGACCCTATTGGAAGTGTTGCAAGCGGGGTTGCCGGGATTGGTGCTTCTTTGATGGACGATGAAAGCGAAGGGGAACGGGCGCAGAGGAAACTTGCAGAAGAAGAACTGAAATATCAGCGCATGACCAAAACAGGAAGTGCCGTTCCCGATGAAATGTCGGCAAACGCCTATTTCGGGCCAGTCGGCGGTGGCGTTGCCTATCTCGTTGACCAGGGGCTTAAAGGCAAGGAACCCGAATGGGAAGAATTCATGCACGCCGTTGTTCCCACCCCTTCACAAGCGCAGGTTGAGATGAACCAGAACGCAACGGCACTCAAGCAAAGTTGGTTGAGTGGGTTGGTTGGGTTAATGCTTATGCCTTACGCCCTGAAAGCGGGGGAGAGGTTTTTGAACAGGCGTGGACTTCTTGACAGTGGGGGGGCAGAAACATGAGTCTTGTAGACCCTAGAGTGCTTGAAGCAACAAAATATTTACAACAGCAGGGTATTGACCCAAACAGCGAACAGGGCAAACAGGTAATGGGTCAAATTATGAGTGGAGAGATGCAAATCCCCAAACCGGCATTTCCCGACATGGCACGTCCCCCACAGCAACCTGGCGGGGTAACTTCACAACCGGGTGGACAGGCCACGCAGGCAAAACCAGTTTTCCCTCCCGGCACACCGAACCCTCCACAGCAACCCGGTGGTGGCATGAACCCGCAACCCGGTGAACAACAGGCAATGCCGACAGGTGGAGGTGGTGCATCCCCATATGGTGGCCCGACAGGTGGTGGGGGTTTTGATCAGATAGTTACTTCCCCCGGCGCAGGTGGTGGTGTTGCGGTTGGTAATTACGGGCAGGGTGTACAGCAGGTTACTCCCGGCGCACAAGACCGTGTTGCAGACAAGGGATATACCCCTAATAGTGTTTCCGATCAAATGTTGCAAGACCAGGAACAACTTAACGGTGGTGTGGGAACGCAAGACCAATATACAAACGATTATGGTTATGCCGACCCTAACGCCGGTTTTAATCAGGACTGGTTTGTATGGGGCGACCAAGATGCTACGCAGGCGAACTTTGACCAGAACCTTGATAATATGGGCAGGTTCTACACAGAAGCGGGGGCGGTTGGTGAAGATGCGTGGAATACGTGGGAACAGCAGGCGAGAGATAATTATCAGAACGCAATAGACCAGTATGGTTTTCTTGGTGGTGTCGGGCAAGGGATTGGTAATTTCTTTGAAGGATTGAATGAACTTGGTGGCGGTGCCTTGCAACACGGAGAGGATTATGCTGCTTTCATGCGTGGCAAAGACCCGTTTTGGGATTATGACGCTGCCGAGGCATATGGTCAGACTAGCGATACAGGGACAGGGACAGGTACGGGAACAGGGACAGGTGCAGAAGACAATATGTTGCCAACCGAAAACCCGCCCCCCGGTCAAGAGGGCAATACCTATGATGTGACCACCCCCGGGGGTGCTATTGACGAAACGCAGACCGATATTCACAACATAATGACCGATATTATGAACGGCGAGGGGGAAACGACAAACGCAGACGGCACCGTTAACACAGACGGTAACACCCAAACGACAGAAGGTGGTTCTCCCGGCGAAACAGCTACCACACCGGGAGGGGGTACGGTATTTACTGGTTCTGAAGCAGACGATGCCCTGCAACCGGCAGAATACAGTTCTGTCACCAACCTTACCGAATCAGGCGATTCCGAAGGGGTAACAGATGGTAATATCGGCACAATGGGTGATGTTGTGGATGTGCTCACAGAAGAAACACCACTCGGAACCGGACTTAATGATATGTATAATCAGGCGGTAAGCGGTGAGTTGACCGGCCCAAATGCCAACTACTACAACGCCCAAAGCGAGTTGATGGACAGGGAAATGGACGAAATGATGCGGGATTTAAAGATGGAATATTCAAACTCCCGTGGTCTTGGCGGCACGAATTTCAGTAGAGATGTAAGTGGTGCAGTTGGTCAAACGCTTGCCAATAAGCAGGGACTTCTGGCAGACCTTGCCAAGTCTCAGACCGAACAGGCTTCAGACTTCTACAACACACAGCAGGGGCAGAGGATAGACGCAGGGCAGACCGGCGTGGCACTTGCACAGGGAGCAGACGAAACGAGCGTTGCGGCGAATCAGAATGTGCTTGACTACATCATCGGCGACAGGAACATGAGCAACGAGCAAGCGAACACGGAACTGAACGACAAGGCACTTGCGATAAAGGCCGGTGAGGTTTCCCTTGATGCCGCACTTGAGGAAATGGGACTGACACAGCAGTTTGAGATGTTCAAACAGCAGATGGGATGGGATCAGGAAAAATGGGATGACACGATGGAGCAATGGGAAACGCAGATGGACGCACAGACCTTTGCCGGTATTATCGACATGATTACAGGTGGCACAAGTTGGTTGGCAAGCACCATCGGTGGTGCAATGTTTGGGGGATAAATAAATGGGAAGTGGAAGAAAGATATTAGGTGGTTTTCTCAAGGGGGCTGGCGACCATTTCAGTCGGAGCCGCCTTCTCGACCAAGAGGAAAAGGCAAAAGCGGAACGGGAAAGGCAGAAGATACAGGGTTGGAAAGACCTGCAAGGTATGGAGGATAAAGCCGCCATACAGAAGCAGAGAATGAACATGATAGACAAGGCATCGCAAAACCGCCTGACCGCCAACAACAAGCGACAGGAAGCCATTGCCAAGGCAAAAAGCCAACTGTCTGAGAACATTTCCAAGTTCATGTCAATATCCCCCGAATCGCTTGAGAAGGCGGGTTTGAACATTCATCCCGACTTGAAGGAAGCACTCACAGGTTCAACTGGTCTTGACTACACGGGTGCGATTGAAACACTTATCGGTGGAATGAAGAAGCAGAACCCGAACCTTGACGACCTTTCAGCTATTACAAGTCTGAACACCTATCTCAGCACACAACTCGGCAAGATGGAGGGGTACACAGACGAGCAGGGTGAACTTGCCAAAGAGGAAAGGGATTTAAAAACCTTCAAAGAGAAGGAAGATTACAAGGCAAGTCTGAAACCGGAGAAGAAGGACAACCCCAAACCCGCATCCATAAAAGAAATACAAGCAATAATCGGGCATTTCAATGCTATAAAAGGTATTGAAACGGAATACGCAGGGGAACCCCCAAAGGGAGGATACACCCCACAGCAGGCGCAACAGCTTATAGAGTACGGTAAGAGCAAAGGGGTTGTTATTACCCCGGCAGACCTGCCGATTAAGAAACCGCCACGACCGGGCGCACCCCAAAAAACACCAGTACCCGCAGCAAAGACACCCCCTGGGGTTGGGAGCAGTATACTAGGCACGGCAGGGCAGATGCTTGCACATCCGATAAACAGCGTGAAGACGGCAGGGAGAACCCTTTTAGGTGGAGGGCAACCGCCACAAAACAGGGCAATACCCCCCACCGGGAAAAGGATGATTGACCCGATACAGAAGGGTACAACTACCACAACCACGACAGCACCCGTGCAAAACCAAATGGCACAGCAAAGACCGGCAGGCATTGACCAGACGGCACTGAAAAAGCCAGAGGAAATGGCACAGCAGATAATTGCCGTTGAGAAGGCGGGTGGGGATACCAACGCCATAATTGCACAACTCAGCAAAAACCCCGCTCTTATGAAGCAGGTTCAGCAAATATACAAACAATTAAAACAGCGCAGGTAATATGGACGCTTTTGAGAAATTTGAATTATCTCAGCAAGAATCTGAACCAGATGCATTTGACAGGTTTTACCAAACCCAAGAACCAGATGCTTTTGACAAGTTCAGAATGTCACAGGAGCACCCTGTAGACGACAGTCAAGTTGCGTCTGCCGAATCAGAATTAGTCACCCCACGTCTACAGGGTGGCTATAGTCCCGAGGTTGTTGTCCGTGGCAAACCGGGGAGGTTTGATTTTAACCACCCCTCCCAAACCGGAGGCACCCCATACCAAAGGCACTTGTTTGTCACAAATGATGGCGAACAATATATGCTTCAACTTGAGAAGGATGCTCAAGGTGGAAGATGGGAAAACGCCGAACATGCAAAGGATGACTATTATAGATATGCCAAGATACCTAAAAGTAAACGCTTACAACATCTAAAAAATATGTGGCAAGGTTCCCCCGTTGCCGATGCTATTGATTGGTCTATTGAAAACAACCTCCCCTTTGAGGAAATGAAAAAGGTATTAGAGTCATATGACACATGGCGACAGATTTCAAACGGCGAACCACAAGAACCCTCTTGGTACTCACGATGGGGGCAGTCATATATAGACCAGGCACAGGCAAGCAAACCCGTTGCCGAAGCGGTGGTTGACAAGGCAAAGGATTATGGATTACAAAGCGTTGCCGAACTCAACAGGGGTATGGGTAGTGTTGCAAACACTTTCCCCAAACTTGCACACAGGGCAATGGAGGGGAGTGGACACCCGCTTGAGGAACCGACCAAGAACCTTGTTGACCGTGTTGAGCAGTATTACAACGATAATGCAGAAGCAATAGAGGGCATGATAAAGAACAAGGGGGCACTTGATACGGAAATTGTCGGTGCTGTTGTTGGTGGTGCTCCAACTGGTGTTATAGAGTTTGGTGCTGGCCCCATGTATGCGGGGTTAAAGGCAATGAGCGAGGGTGGTGGTGTTGCTGATACGGCGAAGGCAATCGCACACCGTACTATTTTGGGGAAACTTCTTCACGTTGCCAACAAGTTCAACCTTCCTATACGAATCCCTGGTCTTGCTGCGGTTGGTGGTGTAGATGCCGCTGTTTCTGGTGGTGATGCCCGTGAAATTGCCAAGGGTGCTGCTGTTCTCGGTATCTTTGGTCTTATGGGTGGTAAGGGCAAAGACATAAAAGATATGCAACCCCCCGATTGGTGGTATCGCTTATCTGTAAGAGAAAAGGGTCTTGTAAGGCAAGACGTTGAACAGGTTGCTGAAGGTTTCCGCAATCAAGGTATGACTGAAGGGCAAATAGCAAGAGAGGTTGGTAGGCGATATGGTACAGACTCCCCATATTTTCAAAACCTTGTACAGAATGTTCGTGCCAAAACCCCTGACGAAATCAACCGTGACATCATCGAAAAGGAAGCCGCCGACCTTGACAAGCCCGACTACGGCGTTGAAGACGACATTGTTTCCACCATTTTAGAAGCGGAGAAAGAAGCACCCAAGACTATCAGACCCGAAGATGTGGGGAAAGTCCCGCAATCCAAAGACTACACGCCCCCTGAGAGAAGCGTTGAAAAGCTGAAAGTTGCCATGCAGGAAGCGGGAGTTGACGAAGACACGCAGAGATTGGTCATAGAGGGCATACCCGAAAAGCTGAAAAGGCCAGAATTACAGAAAGACCGGCCAGACATAGCGACCCCTAAAGAACTGGAAATTGAGCCTCCCCGTGCCGCTACTCCCGTTGGAGAGGGGGGTGTTGCCCCCGAAGCATCACCCAAAGCGGAAGTTTCAGCACCCGTTGAAAAGCCGGTGGGGGAGCAGACGGAAGAAGAAAAGCTGAACGAGATTGAATCCTTTTTCGGTGGTGAGCAGAAAACAGAAAAAAAAGAGGATGAATTAACACGCATCAACAGGCTTATTCGTGAAGAAGAAGATAATCTTGCCAAAGAGAAAGACCCGCTTAAACAAAAAGACATTGAAAACGCCCTTGGATATTATAAGAAAGCAAGGGATGACCTTTCCCCCGCCCCCAAACCCGCCCCCGCCCCCGAAGTTTCAGCACCCGTTGAAAAGCCGGTGGGGGGTGAAAAGAAAAGAGTTGGTAGCGAACAAAAAGTAATGGGGAAAAAGCGTGTTGTCGTTGATGCACAAAGGATAGATGGTGTTGATTATGAACTTTATGCTTCTGGTAATCGTAAAGACACAAGTAGCGTTATAAGGATATTTGACGCAGACTCAAACGAAGTTGTTGGAATAAAAGAATTTCCCGATTACGAAAGTGCAAGGGAAGAATATTTAGAATCGGTACAACGTGCTAGTGGTACTGAACCCGCCCCCAAACCCGCCCCCGCCCCCGAAGTGAAGCCTGCGGAGATGACTAATGGGTCACAAACGGCTCAAACGGCTCAGGTACCAAGCTTACAAGGAGTCGAGGCACCGTCTGAAGGGGCGGTGCCAGCCAAACCCCTTGACCGGGAGGGTGTAAGGAAGGTAACTGGCGTAAGTGTTGGCAAAAGTGGTGAGATTGGCGTAGCAAGAAATGTTGGGATGAAAGAGGTAGAACCATACAAGGGTGTTGCCTTTTTTACACAGCAAACAAAACGGGGAATCCGTGCTTTCAACTATGGTGAAAACCGCATTGAAACTAGTTATTTTAAAGGTAAGGGTGCAAAACAAAAAGCGATAGAGGAAGCACACAGGTTAATTGATAAGCAAGGGGAGCAAGTAACAGAGGATGTCGCAGAGCAAAAAGCATTACGCAGTTTAGAGGCGCAGAAACGGGCAAAGGAACGCCGCAAGCCAGACAGCACAAAAGATGAAATGCTCACATGGATAGCCAAAAGGGGTGGTCTTGATTATGACCAAGTTCACGGGAAGTGGGGGCCGACCATATCGGACTTAGCCAAAGACAAGCAAAAAAACACACAGATTGGATATACAAGGGTTTTGCGAAAAGACGGTAAGGGAATGAGTCTTGATTATATGCGTGAAGCTCTTGTTGAGGCGGGGTATCTACCTGAGTCTGCTAGTCTAAACGACTTTATGGAGAAAATGCGTGAGTCAATAGAAGGTAAAGAGGGTGTTTTTTCTATTGACAATCAAGATACTTATGGGTATAATTTAGAAGCCGATATTCAAGAGCAGGAATATGAATATTATGTCAAGCAGGAGTTAATAAATGAAGGACAAATTAACGCCACAGCAGTTGACGAAACTGCGAGAACACATGAAAAATCTGTACAGAGCGAAGTTAATGCAGAAAGCGTGGCAAATGGGATTCTTACCGAAGAAGAAGTCTCAGAAACAGTCAACGAACTCGGAGATTGGCTCAACGACCAGGCCGAAGAATTAGACGAATTTCGTTCTGATGAAACAAAATGGAAACGTGAAGCTGAAGCAATAGAAAAAGAATCCCAAGGAGAACCCCTTACCCTAAAGCAGCAATCAGCTAAGAAGCAAAAGAAGAAACCCACACAGCAAGACCTCCTAACTGTTCAGTCTGAAATGCCGGAAGAAGGCATAACGGGCGGGGAAGATTTTGAGTTTGAGAAACCCGTACCGAAAGAACAGTTGTCTATTGATACCAAAGAAAAACCCATAGGAATGTCCTACGATAAAGCTGTATCCGAAAACATGAAACACATGGGAACGGATATTAGCGAATGGTCAGCTATACCCGTTAGCGGTGAAACAGCTGTTGAAACAGACGGTGGTGGTATGACCATGATGCCAAGTTTTGATTTTCCGAGTGGATACAAAAACGCACCATCGTTGTTCCAAGGCGAAGAAACGTGCCAACTATGTGGTCATCGCATTAAGAAATACTATTGGTTACAGAATGACAACAAAAAATGGACAATGGCTGTTGGTAGTGAGTGTGTTACACATTTTGCAGAGGGCAAGAGTGGCGAACGCATTGCCAAAGAACAGATATGGGACATTAACCGTAATCTGCTTACACAAGTAATAAGTGCAAGGAAACAGCTTTGGAACGCCTACTCTAAAAGGATGCATGTTGGATACGGTCGTTATGAAACGGCAATAACAGACAAAAACGCAAAGCAGTTATATGATAAACTTGCTGAAATAACCAAGGGCATTGTTGCGGAAGAACAAAAAAGGCTTGACGGTGTTGTTATCAGAGAAGCGTCAAGTAATGCGGCAATCACAAGAAGGGTTAAAAAATATCAAGATGACATATCAAGCGACCTTGATGCAGCGGCAGACTTGATAGAACGGAAAACTGGCCAAAAACCAATATTTGATGAGTTACAAGTAAAAGCAACACCCAACATCCCCGCCACCACCTCCCGCATCGCCTCCAACTTTGACAAGCTGAAAGACGCTGTTATTGACTACTCCAAAGACAAGGGCGGTCTGACGATAAAGTACGTTGACGAGCAAGGTAAGAGGATTGAACCGCCTAGCAGTAAACCTGAAAAAGCACACATAAACGATGCTGGCAATGTTGTTATAACAGACATAGGTGGAATTACAAAACGGGAGTGGAAGAAAATCGCCACACGCATGAAGCGGAAGGGTTTTGGTGGTGAAGATTCTGGTTTTAGGTGGGAAAAGTTTTTTAAGGAAACCAATGACCATCGCAAAAATGGTTGGGGAGATGAACACGGAGAAACGCTTAAAGAGGTTCTTGAACTTGGTGAACATCAAAAAAGTGATACTCAAAGACAAGTTGATTCTATACAGCGGAAAGCAGCAAGATATTTTGGTTTAACAAAGTCGTTTGAATCTGCCGGATATATAACACCCCGTGGCACCATGCTTGACCTTTCGGGGAAAAATCAGGGTAGTGGCACATCAAGAAGAAGTCTTGACCACAGGGAGGTATCATCCCCAACCGATCTGCACATGTATGAGTTTATGCAACTTGGGAATATAAGGATTGACGGTAATAGTGGGTCTATCCATCTTTTAAACGCCCCAAACCAAGCACAGAGAAGGGTACTGCAACAACTTATATCGTCTTTAAATGGTGAGGTTTATTTAGACCTTTCAAGTGGGATACAAAAAGAAAAAGACGATTATATGTATGCTGCAAACACAGAATCGCACCAATATGATATTGGAACATCACCCCGTAAAATACTTAACGATATAGACAATTACTACAAAGAGCGACCCCACATCGGTCTTTCAATGGACGTTGAAGGAGCACCCCTTCAGAAGACGTTGGAAGAACTAGGTGACGACCTCAACACCCTCGCTCGGCATGTGTACGAGTCCGGCAAGACAAAGTACAGCGAGTGGTACAAGGCAATGCACGAAGCACTCGGCAAGGCGTGGGAGAGGGTACGCAGAATCGCACGTCAGTTGTACCTGTCTGCCAAGAACGCCATTTCCAACGAACACGGTATGCTTGTGGGTGGCAAGGCAACCACGTTTGAAGAAGCAAAGAAGGGCGGGAAGGTATTTGAAGGCAAGTATGACAAGAAGGAACGGTTTGAGATTGATGATAGTAAGGCGAAGATAGCAGATGAAGCAAAAGAATATCTTGATAAATCGGGCGAAGTAATCCTTGATTCAAGCAAAACCGGAGTAAAACTGAAACATATTTTAAACCATCCAGAATTATATAAACAATATCCCGAAGCAGCAGAAATCCCGGTTGGTATAAAAATACGTGATGAGATTGATAAGTTTTTCGGCAAAGAACGTGGCGGCGAATATAACGGTAAAACCATAAAGGTTGTAGCAAAAAACTATGATGAATTGCGTACAATTCTTCTCCACGAAATCCAACACGCCATACAGGAGAGAGAGGGGTTCGCAAGGGGTGGGAGTCCTAATCCGAAGATATATTTTAAAGACCTTGTAAAACAAAAAACACTTAAAGACATAAAGAGAAACGGTCTAAGAGAGGCAAGAAAAAGAATAAACAATGCCGAAACACAAAAAGAATACGAAGAAATGCAAAGGCAATATGATGCTCTTGTCCAGACTGTAAAAGACCTTGAAAATGACCCTGATATTATGGACCCCTATTCTTATTACCGCCGTCTTGCCGGTGAAATAGAGGCCCGTGACACCGCCGCCCGTGCAGACATGACCGCAGAAGAACGGGCAAAGACACCACCCTACTCAAGCGAAAACATACCTGTTGAAGATGCGATTGTCACGTATGAGGGGGGTACGAGTTTCAGCACGAAAGAAGCGGTTGACTCACCACAAAACAACGCCTTCCTCGAACTCATGGCAAAACTTGAAGCAGAAGCGGTGAAGAAGGGCGTTGAATTTAAAGAGCACATGAAAAACCACCTTCTCAGGAAGGCACAGTACAAAGACAACGTTGGTCTTGCCACGGCAAACGCTAATAAGGCGGTGGAGGCATACCGGGAAATGAGAAATATGGAAAATGTCAGGTTTATACCTGACAAGGGTGGCAGTCCATACCAGAAAGCAAGATTTAAGGCTGTAAGAATAGATAAAAAACGTGGAAAGGTTGAGAGTCTTGGTGTAAAGGACGATACCATTGAAGGGGCAAGAAAGAAGCTCATACAACAATTAAAAGACGATTCAACACCAAAAGAAGAAGTACGGGAAACCCTAAACAGGATAATACCCGATGAAGAAACCCTGCTTGACAGACTAAAGGCAACATTCAGTGTTGAAGCACCGTTTAGGAAACTTGATGCCGAAGATACGGGGTTTACCCTTAAAACGATGGTAAGCAAGAAGCAGCTTGCCGATGAACGGGCATTAGACGCTGTTAAAGAATATTCAAAACTGCCGAAAGATGATCAGATAGCACTTCTCTTTGTGGCTTCAAATTCACAGAAGTTTAAAAAGAAACACCCCGGCAAATTCGACCAATTACAGGAGCAGGCAAAACCGATACGGGCATATTTTGACCAAATGGGAGCACTCCTAAAGGAATGGGAGGTACTTGAAAACCTCTGGCCCTGGAGCCACATCAGACGAATTGAACAGACCATAGAGCAACACAAGGAAAGACTGCGTGATGAAAAACTCTTAACAGTTGATAAGAATAAACTCTATAGTCAAATATCAAAACTCAAGGGCGATATTGTACGGTTAAGGCAACTTGAATATGCACATATCCCGCTTGGCGCAATCTTTGATGAGTTAAAAAGAACAGACCCGAAAGCATACAAACAGGTTCTTTTACAGGGTGGTTTTAGTCAAATTAAAGGACGTGAAACCATTGACCCCTACGACCTTGTTGAAACCATATCAAAAGCAACCGGTAAAACGCTTGAAGAAGCAGAACAACGGTTCAATATAATTGACTCTGTTGGGTATGTAACCCGGTACGTGTTCAGACAGAAGGCATTTAAAGACATTAAAGATGCCATGATAAAAGACGGGTTGGTTGAGAAAATAAAAGAAAACCCGACACACCCCGACTGGGTGGAGGCCGGTGATGAATTTCCAACACTTAGAAAATACCGCATACAGCCGGTAGCATACAAATACCTGCAAGATTATATGTCAATGCTCAAGGGTGAAGAAAACGTTATTGGTGTGTTTATGAGCACGGCAAAGATGTTTCAGTTTTACAACCCCGTTATTATGCCCATGTATGACGTTGTTCAGGGTGTGATGATAAGGGGATTGAGAACGCTCAACCCATACAAGGTGGGAAAAGATATTTACCGTGGCATAAAGACCGTAAATCAGCGGGGCAAGAGATATTATGAAGCGATTGAAAACGGACTGCTTTCAACCCCGTACGACAACCCGTTAAACCATTTCAAAAACCAGTTGGCAGACGTTAAGGAAAGCAAAAATCTTGTTGGTGTTATAAAGAACCATGTGGGGAAATGGTACAACCCGACAAATCTTATAAAAGACGTCTACAACCTGTCATGGCATTTTGCGTGGGAGGGAGATAAATATGTTAGGTTTACAACATACGAATATCTCAGAGACAAGGGGTATAGCGCAAGGGATGCAGCACAAGTAGCGGCACAGGCACACGCAGACTATGCAAGTGTTCCACCCAAAACGAGAAAGATTCTCAATAAACTGTTTTTCACCCCCACATTTCAAATTTGTATGGGCAAGTTTTACGGGAAAATGCTTGAAAGTGCTTTCAAACTGCCCAAAACATTAGGCAAAGCGTTTACCGGCAGAATGACTAACGTTGATAGAAAACACCTTGCCTATGCCGGTGCTCTACTGACAACTGCCGGGATTAATATAGGTGTTGACCTGTTAATGAAAATGAACGGATGGGATGATGACCAGTGGGGCAGAAAGTATGTAAAGCGAGTGCAGACAGACGATGGGGAAAAGGAAGTTGTTGTTACCTTCTCACACCCGGCGAACCTTCCCCTGAAATACTACTACTGGTTTCTTAAAAAGCGGGATGATATGTCAATCGGGGAACAGGAGTTTAAGGGTTTATCTTATTTAATGCACCCTGTCTATAAAATTGCTATCAATATAGCCAAGAACGAAAGAACGGGCGGGGGGCAGATCACAAACCCGTTTAACCCATTGCCAATACAGTTGTTGGACTTCTCCCGTTATGCTTTTGGCGAAATAGTCAAGATAACCAAACCTCTTGTTGACGAACCGGAAACGACACAAAAGGAAGCGGCAAAGGCTCTTTATAAAAATTCTGATAAGATATGGGATTTTGCCATATGGCCTTTTGTCTTTATGTATCAGAGAAACCCCGTTGAAAGAAGGGTGATATATAAACTTCAATCTCTAAAGTCTGATTTCACCAAATCGTTACGGGCAAGTTCACCAAAGGATTTAGATAGATATATCGAGCTTTCAAGTGAATTTAAGACAAGGGTTGAGAACCTAAAAAAACAAGTTGAAAACAAACTTAGTGAAGAAGAAATGAAACACGCCTTTGACCTGGCAGAGCAATACATAAAAAGCAAAGATGATGCCGCTAGTGTTTCATTTGAAAAGATTAAGGGTGGTGAAAAGGAATCTTTTTATGAACTTCTAAAGGAATCTCAAAAGAAGAAGAAAAAGTCCCGTGGTCGTGTCAGACCCCGTGCCAGACCCAAACGACCACGATACGGATACAGGGGCAATACATTACTCGGCAACATAGCATAACACAAAATTAAATATAATTTAGCTAGACCACGCATTAAGGCCACGTCTTTCAATAGGCGTGGTCTTTTTATTTTAAGCAAAGGGAGGAAGATAAATGAAGAAGTTACTAATCAGCATAACGGTTTTTCTGTTCATGTGCGGCGTGTGTTTCGGGGGAACGTTAACACCGGCAGACACAGACATACTAAGGGTGCTTGACAAGGTGTACGTTATTCAGACCTACATCCCCTCTGTTCAGTCAAACACAACGGGTGATTTACAGACAATTGATTTGCCGTTTCAGAAGGGCATGATTGACTACATCTCCATTGCCTGTCCCACGTCTTCATATTCCGATGATTATGATTTGAGCATCTATACCAAAACATCGGGCAGTTACGAGGGCAGTGTGTACGAGATATATGACTATGACGGCATTAACCGTTCCATGTCTGACAACGACCTGAACCTGATTTACATGAACCGTGACAACAGCACAACAGACGATATTGGTGTGAAGATTAAGAATGACGACACGAACACCAACACCGGCGTAATGCTGCTTGAAATGATAATCCATGCGGTGCAGTAAGGGGGAAAACATGAAAAAGATATTATACGCATTTCTAATCCTGCTTTTCATGGTGTCAACTGCCGATGCTGTGCGGGTGAAACCTGTCGGCAAGACGGATCACGGTGCGCTTGACGGATTGACCGATGATGACCACACACAGTACGGGAACCTGTCACAAGATGAATCGGTAACGGGGGCATGGACGTTTCAGGTACAGCCGAGCATGACATATCTCACAAAGGGTTCTGCCCTCATTACAGATGCTACCGGCAAGATAACAGGAACGGCGGTTTCTTCAGCAGAACTTGCACATCTTGACGGGCAAGATCAGGGAATGGCAACCACGGATTCACCCACCCACGTAGGCGTCACCCTAACCGGTGCAAACACCAACACCGTGGCATACATTGACAGCACGGGCAAGGTTCTTGGTGCTTCAGATGTTAGCACAGACAACCTTGACATGATAAGTGCCACCACCTCAATGGTGCTGGAAAATGCCGATCTTGGTGTAACGGTTCAAGCCTACGATGCCGACACCACAAAGAACGATGTGGCTAATGCCTTCACCGTCACACAGACCTTCAACGATGGCATAGACATAAACGACAAGGATATTGTAGATGTGCGAAAGATTTCCCTTGCCACGATTGCGAGTGACGCTGACACGAGTGTGAATGTTGATTTGGGGAGTGATGCCGGGGATGATTTCACGGTGGATACTAGTAAACTTGTTGTTGAAGGCGATACTGGCAACGTAGGCATAGGTACTGCGAGTCCAGGAAATGCACTAGATGTAGTTGACAACGCTGAATCTGATTATGTTGGTAGGTTTTTTAATGATGGCAACAATGCTAATCGTTACGGCATTGAGGTACAAGCGGGGGCTGATAATGGAAGTGGTCAAACATTGTATTTTTATGCATTTGATGGTGATGGAAACTCTGTGGGATACATCGAAAATAATGGTGGTACTTTTCAACTTGTTGATTCATCGGATGAAAGGTTAAAAGATAACATCCGAGATACAGGGATTGATGGGCTTGATTTAGTTAAGAAAATAAAAGTGTCCGATTATACAGAAGCCGGTACAGATAATCGCACAGGGTTTGTGGCACAAGATGTTTTGGAATTTTACCCCAAAGCAATATCAACATTTATCCCTAAACGAATGTTCGAAACAGTCAATAATGATAATGAAACATACTATGGTATAGCGAAGGCAGAACTTGTTCCAGTCCTTTTTAAAGCTGTTCAACAGTTATCAGACAAAGTTGATCAACTTCAAGCCGACAAAACAGCCCTACTCAATCAGAACCTAACTCAGCAACAGCAGATAAATGATCTGATAGGCAGAGTTGGAGCACTTGAAAACTGTGAATGTACGCCAAAGGTGGTTGAAAAATGAACCTTTGGAAAGCATTATTCCACAAGGGCCGAGTCCTTCTTGAACCCGTACCGCTGACGTATGACAACGCTCAGTCAATCACATCGGCAGAGGCAAAATACTGGTGCGAATGGTACGTGTTTTCTCAGTGGAGTGAGGGTGTGGAATGGGCAATGGGCAGGGCAGATACGTTTTACCTTACCTATCCGCAAGCGGAAGTCGAGTGGAAGTTGGCAGAGATCAAGGCAAACTGCCCCCCGCCACAACTCCCGAAATACAACGCTCAGTCCGTTTTCGACTGCAACCGAAGTACAAGGTGGTACAGGAGCAAATTGGAAGCAGCGGTTCCAGGTTGCGCTGTTTGCACGATTCGGGGAATGGCACCAGGATGGGCGCATGAGTTTTGCTTCTGTCTCTGCACCGATGGGGTGGTAAAGATAAACGATGGTAACACGCCGTACACACGGCTTTATGATGCACACATATGACATCAGATGAATTAAACATGATTGAGCACAAAATCAGAAATATCATCCTGAAGCAGATGTATTACTGCAACCGTTGCCACAAGAAGGGGATAAGCGACTATTCCCGTGGGCAGTTGAGGGCAACGTGGGAAGATTTGGAAGAATGGTTAGGGGAATTAAAAAATGAAACAGACTGAATTTTTACAATGTATAAGCTGTATCGCTATTCACTGTAATGTAAGTGTCACGTCTTGGATTCGCAGCAAGAAACGCAACGAGAAAGTCGGGGGTGTTCCGCTTTCACTCCATCAAATCGGCATGGCGGTTGACCTTGTGTGGGACACCGAGGAGGACAAGGTAAACGCTCAAAACTGGTGTACGAGATTAGGGTTAACGTGTCTTGACGAAGGCGACCACCTGCACGTTCAACCGGGAAGGGGATAAAAATGGCAAACGGGACGAACGGCAACGGGTGGAGAAAAATCGGTGGTACTGCGGCGATAATAGCGGTTATTTTCACGGTGCTTCTCTATATGGTGTCGTGGAACAGGTCGCAGGACGAGGCAATAGCGGCTCAAGAAATCAGCAAGGTTGACCAAAAAGAATACCGAGAAGATGTAAGGCAGTTCAAGGCGGAAATACAAAACATGAAACGTGAAATCCTTGCCGCTATGAAAGACGTTAAACTCGACTGCCAGCGAGAGATAGACAAGATAGAAAAATGAGTATTTTTGACAGACTCCCCGAATTGACAGGCAGACTTGCACAAAAAGCCTATGACGCTACGCTTAACGAGCTTGACAGGTTGGCAGAGAAGAACTGTGAAGACACGCAATACCTAGACGTTGACCTTGAAATCACCATCCACGAACGCTACCCCGGCGAAATCGACAAGATACGAAACACGTACAGGTTGAAGATAAGTGACCAAAAAAACGTACAATGAACTACGCCCCACCATTCAGACGGGTGACTGCATTTTGTGGCAGGGAAGTGGCATTATCAGCAGGGCAATCAGGCTGTGGTCGAAATACAGTCACGCCTCGTTGGTAGTGCGGTTCCACGACAAGGCACTTGCCGAAAGGGTGTACCTCATAGAAGCCCTGACACACGGTCTGAAACTCACGGCACTTTCTGAACGAAGCAGGGGATATAAAGGCAATGTCTTTCATTTGTCTGTTCCGCTTTCCCACGCACAGAGAACCATAATCCTTGCCGATGCCCTTCACAAATGCTCCATCACAAAAGGATATGACTACAAGGGTCTTTTCCTCAACATGCTCGGTCGCATCAACCACGATGCGTCAAACTACATCTGCTCTGAATTTGTCTTTGACGAGATGATACTTTGCGGATATGTCAGACCCCGCAAGAAGACACCACGCCCCGGTGATTTGCCCGAATGGTTGGGTGGGGAGTTAACGCAAATTATTGTGCAAAAGCAAAGGTAATTTCAACCCAAACCCGCTTAAAAGTAAAGGATAAATATGCGAGACAACATAAACCTGCTTGACCCAAACGAGCTTGCCCTTGCCGCTATTTTTCAGGCATGGCGAAACATCACCAGTGCCTACGAGATGTACTACGGCATTAAATATCAGTCCCGCAAACAAGAAGCCCTTGAAAAACTCGCAATCCTACGACAGACATATATTAATCACGGGGCAAAGGCTCTTGAAAACGCCCTGGGGGGTATCAAGTACCGTTCGGAAAAAGTTGACCACGCCAAACCCCCGTGGGTGATGATAATCGAGGGGTACGGGGACTGCGAAGACTTCTGTCTGCTGCTTTACGAGATAATCCGTGGTGGTGACATCTACGATTTCGTGCAGTTACGAAATGGGCAGATGCAAAATTATAAGACCAAGTGGCATTTCGTGTACCGTGACCTTGACAACGTTATGTGGAGTAACGGCTCTATGACCGATATGGACGGTGACGACTGGGCAAGACGACTGGGCAGCACACACATTATAATGATGGACACCGAGATGTTCATTCAGAGCGTTGTCACCCCGTAAATTTCTTACCTACAGGAGCAACCATGTATAAAACCCTCACCATATGTGTATTACTGGCGGTCTTTGTATCTTGTGCGCCGAAGTTCACGGTTCATGTACAGTACGATTCCATGAACAGACCCGTACAGTTTCAGGGTACCGGAACCCGCTTTGACATGACGTTTGACAACGGTACGGTATCGGGCGTAAGCACCATAAACGACACGACCAAACCTTTTTCGATTACGGATTTCCTCAAAACTGTCTTTGGACTAGGGAAGGAAGTAGCCACATCGGGAGCACTTCAGTACGAGATAAACCCGTCAGACACAAAACAAACAACTGTATTACCGGCAGAAGAATGAGCAGAGAATACACCTGTACCAACAAGCATCTCAAGATATTCAAGAAAGAGTGCGAGTACTGGATTGAGCATTTCGGACTGAAACACCTGTTTTGGACGTTTTGTCTTACCGATGTTGCCTGTTTGTCGTGCGTGTATTATGACGATGAAGCGAAGAACGCAGCCGTTGCCCTTGCTACCGACTGGGGAGAGGAAAAACCGACCAACTACAAACTCCGTGAATGTGCGTTCCACGAAACGCTTGAAGGAATGTTCGCCCCGATTGAGGACTGTGCAGCAAAAAAGCGGAAAAAGGAAGCACGGAAACACGTACATGAACTGATTGCCATTTTACAGGAAACAGTATTCAAACCAGACCACATAAAACGATTCGGGAAGGGAAGCATAGATGCTTAAATGCCCGCACTGTCACGAAGATACCATGCTGTATGTAGTCGGTGTTGTGAAACACGCATCAAGAGCACCGAAGGGGGCGGTAAAAAAGAAAGACGGCAATATACGCCATTGCACAAACCCGAAATGTGAGAAATACAGAGTCATCCAAAACCGATGCCGAATACGTAAACACGGATTTTACGACACCACAGACGGCAAGGATTTGGGTTGCCCTGTGTGTAATCAAGAGAAGGAGGAAGAACCATTAAGGTCAAAAGAACCAAGGTCAGAGGATTCAAAATTGTCAGCCTGACGGATTGGCACGTACCGTTTGAAGACCCCGAAGCTCTACAGCTTGTCTTTGCCTTCTGCTCCTACACGAAACCCGATATTATCATTATCCACGAAGCACACGACTTCTACCAACTCAGCAAATTCGACAAAGACCCGACCAGACAGGACAACTTGCAAGACGAGATTGACGGGGTATCGCAATACTTCAAACAGTTGCGGAAACTATGCCCGAAATCACGGATTATCCTGTTAAACAGCAACCACCTCGACAGATTGCGGAAATACCTTTCACGGCAGGCACCCGCCCTTGCGTGTCTGCGATCCCTGAAAATAGACACACTTCTTGAACTTGAAAAACACCAGATAGAGTTTATGCCACATTTCGTCTATGAGCATTACCTGTTTAAACACGGCGACCTGGTGCGGAAATTCGCATCCTACACGGCAAAGGGGGAGTTCGACAAAGAGGGTATGTCGGGGGCATCGGGTCACAGTCACAGACTCGGACAGCATTATGTGCGGAAACGTGGCGGGTTTTACACTTGGCTTGAATCGGGTTGCCTCTGTGACCTGAACCCCGAATACATAGAGGGAACCGCCGATTGGCAACAGGGGTTGTCGCTAGTCACGTTCAGAGAAAACTCCAACCATTTCACCGCAACATTAATCCCCATTGTTGACAGGGAAATCTTGTGGGGTGATGTAAGTTTAAGGTTATAAATATGAAAACAGTATTTTGGCGAGAGGGTGGCAATTACTACCGCATACAGACAGAAAACCCCGAAATCCACAAAAAACTGAAAAGACGGAATGAAGCGGTTTTGTGTGACAACGGAATCAACTGCCCGCTGTGGATTTACAGGTTGAAATACTACTCCTTAAAAGACGCAAAAGTGGGATTTGAAAGAATCTGTGATGCCCCCCTAAAATCCCAAAAAAATGGCGTGTATTATATTTAGGGCACTCAGATACACTTTCTCCAGGATCGTCAACCACAGGGCAAAAATCGGGCAAAACAGGGGGGCATATTGCACGTTTTTCAGAGGTCACGGATGCCGAAAAAGCGACCAATCTGCTTTATTCACGATGAGATAGAAGAACTTATTGGCGATGTCATGCCGATGGTCAAGGGGAAGTCCATACAGAAACTACGCCGTATGCTGAAACTGACCGTTCAGGCACGGGAAGCGGGGCAGAATATGGAAAACAGGCTAAATGATTACAGGGATGCCGTAGAAAAATTGGGGTTTAGGCGGGTGCGGGTGAAGCGGTGACTCTATTTGTCCCGTGTGGGGTTAGTGGGTTTTATCCTTGCCCTATATTTTGTCACAAATCTTTTCTTAGGTTTTTTGCTGAACATATATTTTAACCTTGTCCAAACACTCTGCTTGAATTTTACCGGCTCATCTGTACCGTTTGCCTTTATCATGTCACTGCTCCTGTGTGGGGTTAGAAAGGTAATGGAGGTGGCGGGTAAATAAACTTTATTCGCCACCCGAACATTAACGAGTAAAACTTTTCATACCCGTACCGTTCAGAGAAAAGCGGTTCCCTTTTGGTAACCATTATACCATAACCGAATATACGAAACCACTTGGTTTGTTCGTTACCGTCACAGCAAAAGATTTTACGCTGAAGTTTAAGGAATGTCCTGCGGTTCATTTCTTAATCCTCACTTTTAATTTTAGTTTTTCACAACACTCAGTAAATAACCACTCACAAAAATAAGTAAATGGTTCAGAAACATTATCACTTATTGGGATGCCAAGGTCTTCCATGTTCTTTATGCCTACATGAATAACCTCGTGCATAAGACTACCTAAATAATAGGGGGTATTCGGCATATATCTTATCCATATTACAAACATTATGCTCCCGCTATCTGTAACACCCTTTATTGTTTGTCCACCCAACGAGTTATTTGGTTCTGCCGAGACGTCGAAATTTTGTTTTTTATTCAAATATTGTAGAAATTGTTCATGAGTACAGTCTACCACAAGAATGATGTTGGTATGATATGTTGGTTCATAAATTTTAAAGTGTTTCAATCCCCACCCTCCAAAAATGTTTACCTTCCCTTTCCTCCACCCCCACCTCCTTCACCATATACTCCCTGCAAAACGCTTCTGGCATGGTGTGAGGGGGTTGCCAATTACAAGAGTCAAACCAGAGATAATTTACCTCATTCATCTTGAGTGAGAATCTCCTTCTTTGTCCCTCTTTGTATTCTATCAATACCACATATGGACAGGGTAAAAGGTAGGAAAAGGAATAGCGCACTACCCTCCACTCCTCCCGACACTTCACAGGCTTGCCAGGGGTGAAGGGGCAGGGGATGGTAATATCACCGTCTTTGTCTTGGTGTATAAAAACAGCGTTATGCTTTTTGTTTGGTATTATTTCCTCACCCGCTAAAAAATACCCCTTCGGCACTCCCTCTATCGGCACATACGCCACAGCCTCTTTGCCGGAGTGGTAGGCGAGGACTTGGTCGGTGGTTAGGATTGGGGTCATGATTTTATCCTCCACGCAATTTTTACACAATGAAATAGTGTAAAAAATCTTAATCTGCCTACCCTGCGGTAATAAAATAGTTTTGGCAGAGGATTATAGATGTAAATTCTGAACAGAAACCTGCTTAACAGATTACCTATTTTAAGTATTGTCACTTGCCCTCCTGTTCCACGCATCTATAGCGTCTTGTTCTGACTTAAAACAGAGAAGCCTTGCAGAGCACTTCTTCCCACCGCAATACACACTCCATACATCATCGTCCCATACGGCAGGGTCTTTCGTCACTCTTGCAGTGCTTCCGCAAAACGGACATTTTTTAAGCTCGTTCATCCTTCTCTCCCGTTCACGATTTGTGAACATTAAATAAAACCACACACCCGTGCCCAGGTTTAAGGTCTAGCGTCGTCATCCCTTGGGGAGCTGCTTGACCCCCTTTTCTGGGTGTTGTATTCCCCCACACGGTGGGGTCGGTGGTTAGCCGTCTCTATCGCCCGTGCGTGGTTTAGTCATCTCTCTAATTTCATCTATCAAGGACTTCAACCCCTCTACAGTATTGTACCCGTCGTAGCCGATGCAGATGTCGTGTATGTCTGATAACCGTTCTACGGGCGCATCCAACGGACACCATTTCGGTATCACGTTTTCGTTTTCAACATCCTGATCGCCGCCGGGATGACAGCACCATTCTGCTTTGTAATACGGACACTCACGGCAGGCTGAGATATAAAGTATTTTTTGCATATTGTATTCTCGTTATCCGTTAATAAGCGTGTGGTTATCTATGTTCATCATACCTCCCGTGGGCGGTTATGGTTTGCACTCTGAGCAGAGTACGCTTTCAGAGTCTATGTTGCATCCGCACATGGCGCATTTTGGTCCATTGTTTGGATATACTATTTGCAATTCAACAACAACTTCATCTTGCTCAAGGAGCATGTTATATATTTCTTTTCTACCACCATCATGAAAAGTGTCAATGTGAACACTTCCCCATACAGTTACCCTTCCCTTTCCCCGATCTTTACAAATGTCTATCGTTTCATCATCACGCTTGTTTTTTGCTAGTATTAGTTTCATCATCCCCCCCTGCCCTGACGGGCGGTTATGTCCTTACCTTCTCGTGCTTCATTCTTGCGATAAATTTCTGCCAGAAAGTCAGCTTCTTTTTAAACTGTATCTTGTCCAAAACATCATTAACGCTTCGGATATGTTCATTCAGTTCGTTCAAGCAGCCGTTGCAAACCTCTTGCACATCGTCTGTCCGGTACATGTCGGAAAGAGGATTTAGGTCGCTTGCCTTTTCGATCTTTACTCCGCATATGTCGCATGTTTTCATACTTCCCTCCCTGCCCGTGGTCATATAATCACCTTTTGCATGCAACTATATAATCAATGGCTTCTTGCCAGACCTTAGCCATGAGTTCTGCTTCACGCATTTTTCCCAACCAGCCCTGTTTTCTTTTTGTGTCGGCTATTTTGCGGTACATATCAACCATAGCTGACAGGTTAGCAATGTCTTTTTCTGTGACAACAAATTTATTTTCCATCGTTTCTCTGTTCACAAACGTGTTGTTTGTAAGTTTCCTTCTTAAAAGTAACACCATCATCAACAACTATTACTTCAAAGAGCCTCCAACCTTCCTTTGTCTTTAACCACACAAGCCCACCCATCCCACAACGGTTGCATTTATATCTTCTGATGCGTGTGGAATGTCCGGCAGCAAAGTCCATAGTTGAAAGTGAATAATCAGCCATATCCCCCATTTTATATCCCTCCCTGCCCGTGGGCGGTTATGGTTTACTACTCTTGTTGTCATATGCCGATAGTGCATCTTTAATTTTTTGTTCTTTTGATTCCCTTGCACATCTCATGCAAAGATATATGACATAGGGGGGATCACCGTAATAGGCAGAACCATAAACCCTTATGCGTGGTTCACCACCCCCCATTAGAAAACCCTCATGCCTATACCCCTCACAATGGCGGTTTGTTCGTGGGTTCTGTATTACTTTTGCTGATATGATCATCTTTTTACCTGTCTAATACAAGTGCCTGTTAATGTGCCTTTTGTTGCCGTTCTTTGCAATTATCGCCATTTTATTACGCCAACCTCTTTCTTCTTAAATGTTTTGCAATGTTTATTAAAACGCCAACACCCCACTCATGAAGGGCATAATTAACACAAGCACATACAATTCTACAATTATCGTAATGATAACCAAGGGCAGAGTCTATCCTGTCTAGACTTGGGATATATGGTCTTTTCCTTTGATCTTCGGCAAATTCCCATTGGAATTTTATCCCGGTCAACATACACCTGCCATCTGCCTCAGCAACAAGATCATCAAATTCTTTTCTGGTTAAGGTAAAACCTATACCCCTTTTAATTGACGTTGTTTTTGCCCTAGAATATAAAACACCGTCCCAATTGTTGTCGTGATCAATCGGGGCAACTTTTATATTGCCAACAATTTCTTTATATGGTTTCCCTACAATTTCTGCATATGAATATAGTGCGATTGTTTTGTGCCTTCCAAGTGGAATCCATTTATTACCCTTACCTTCAACAAAAAAATATCCACCGTGTTTGTAATACATTTTTTCTGGCAAATCTCTGTTGTGTATTCTTCTCTTACCCATTCATACAACCCCATGTGTTCACGCCATGAACGCTTAATAGTCTGTTGCTTGCGAAAAAAGTCTCACAAAAAGTCTCACAACACAAACGCAAAAAACCCGCTTCCAGAACATGCTGAAAACGGGTTTTCGTAAGGAAAATCAAATGGTGCCGAAGGCGAGATTCGAACTCGCACACTGTTGCCAGCACTAGGTCCTGAACCTTGTGGGTCGGTATTGCAAAACTCATGCCTTTTCGATATGTTACCGTATTTCCTTGCTTTTCAGATTTCTTTATAGTCGCATATCCCTCATTTATTGCATATATTTTTTGCAAAGTCTCACAATAAGTCTCACAACAAAAATATCGTGTGAATAGCTCATATAAGTAGGAAATAACCGTTACACTCATTTTATTCTAACATCTCCACGATACCAGATATGTCATAGTCAAGAAGTTGCAGATAACGCTCTGTCGTGCTTGGGTTCTTATGACCAAGGCCATGCTGGATTTGTATTGTCGGTACGTTTAACGCTTTCAACTTGCTTGCCGAGTAATGCCTGAAAGCGTGGGTCCCGAACTCTTTTATTTCAGGTTCTCCGTGTTCCTTTGCCCATTTATTGTATTTGCGGATGTACCATAGGAGGATGTGCCGGTCCCGGTAATGGCTTTTTGTGCGGGGATTCTCAATTACATAGACCTGCCCCTTCCCTGCGTTCTTTATGTGCCGAAACAGGATTTCACGGGCCGTGTTGTTTAGCGGTTTTACCTGAGTTCGCAGATTGCCGTTACGGTCTTTGTGTGTGTAGAGCGTGACCGTCTTTTTGTCAAGGTCCACGTCTTCAATCCTTAACCGCCATATCTCTTTGGACCGGGCAAGAAGATGTTCCATCAGGACCATTGCATCCCTGAGGTGTCCCGGCATCATAAGAAACACTTTCGCCACGTCCTCTTTCGGGGGAATGTATTTCTTTTTTCTGTCTTTCATTGGCATCAACTTGACTCCGACACACGGACTTTCCTTGATATACTTGTGGTTTTTGGCAAAGTTGAATATGGGGCGTATAATGTCCTGATAATCGTCGTTGGCGGCACCGGCAGAAACACTATTGCTCCGTGCAATCATGTGCTTTTCAATGTCCTGCTGTGTTATGGTTTCCAACGCCCTATCCTTCCACTTCTTTAAAAACTTGCCCATCTTCCACCGTTTGATTTTATACCAATCCCCACCGTTTCTGGCCTTTGCGCTGTCGAGATATTCCAGGCACAACTCACCAAAGGTTATGTCTGTCGGCGATCTCTGTAACAGTCGCTTTCTTTCCCTTTCTGCGGTTGCGGCTGCTTTTTTGGTTTTGTAGCCGCTGCCGGTCCATCTCTCGCCCCTGTACTGAAAGTCGTAACGCCACAACCCCGTCTTTTTGTCTTTGTACTGTGACATTTTGCTCACCTTCCATCAATACTTTGTCTATATACTCCTGCCGGAATCTTAAAAGCCCTGCGATTTTAGTGCCCCGCAAGGTGTCGGCATGAGTATACACCCAGGATTCAGAGCATTTCAACATTTTTGCGACTTCGTTTGGCGTTAAAATATCCATTATTCTTTGCTGGAATTTTGCAAGTTTTTCATTTTGTCCCTGGCACCCGGTCCGGCAGGTGCTTGTTTGTTTTTCTTCTACGCCCCATGACTGCCCTCCATAAACGGTTCTAAGTTCACCCTGGGTGCCTTCCCCAATGTCTCTTTCCCCCGGCTGTGCCGTTCAATCGCCTCACTTCTGAGCACGTTGGGCCACCCGTCAGCAGATACGGTAAACCGGAACCCGTTTTGTGTCAACCACCGGATGCAGGGCTGCTTTCGTTTACGGCCGGTCATTTTGTGTAGCTCTTTTGTTGTTAAAAACATCATTTTAGCCTGTCGTTGGGGTTAACTCGTATAACTTTCTCCAGACTCATAAAATGTGCCACCGCACCGGCATTGTCCCCCCTCGTTCCAACCTGGGTAATCTCTCCTTTCAACACCGCACTTGTCACATTTCCAGATAATTTTTAGATCATGTTCGTGTGCTTCCCGACTATATCTGTAATCTTCGTATCTTTCATCACTCATTACATCACCCTCCTTCGTTGTGGTTATGATGCCCATCCAAGTCTATGTCGCCAACCCTCGGTACCGAAAAAGTCCTCTAGGTCGGCCTCATCAACCAATGCCTCAATCTCGTTCACGTACCAAAGAAAGTCGTGCAACTCTTTTTGTGTGGCAGCATTAACAAGCATTTTGCCACGAATCATGTCTATCTCTTGCTCTGTTTTTAAGCCTTCCACATCACCCTCCTTGTTGTTTTGCATACACTGTTTTGACTATCTCTTGGTGTAGGTCATATTCTGTTTTGGGATATAGCAATTCAAACGCATCTAAACTGCTGTATATTTCTATGCCACGCTCAAGAGAAATGTTAATTTCGTTTAATGTGCCACCCGAATTTTGCCACCCGGGAAGCAGTATCATTGCATCACAGTCTTTGAGAAATGCAATACTCACCTTCTGATAATAATCAACCGGCATGGTTTCATCCTCATCAAGTTGAAGGGCAAGCTGATAGTCAAGAAAAGGGCAGTATGGTGCATACCCCCGGTACATCAATGTTTTCGCCAACCGTTGCCCCCGTCTGATATTATCGAGTATGGTTATTATATTATCCCCGCTGTACGGACCTGCTATGAACACTTTTATCATCTCTCCTCCTCGTATATGTTGCCGGTGACTTCTCTCATGGTTGCTCCCTTCCCCCTGGAGAGGTTGCCCCGAGGGGTAAGATGGTTGTTTATCCCCCTTGTTGCCTAAAATGGTACTTCTTCGTCCGGTTCCTGTCTTTCTTCCCTCGGCTCCGATACGGCAAGACTGAGATAATCCATTCCCTTCTTTGACTTTCTTTTCCACCCGGCAAGACGGTATTCAACATCGTTTACGATAACGTTGCCGGTGAAGTCGGGTTGATTTTCCTTTTCCTTGCGGTTGTTGTTGAACAGCACTCCCGTCATATCTTTGTCTGGCATTGTGTTTTCTCCTTTTGTTGTTTTTTCATTTCCCTGCGATACTTACGCCTATCTTTCTTCATTTCATCAGTTACACGTATATGTGTGTATCGGGTTGCCCGTGTGTATTTATCTGGCAATTCATCCCGATTAAACAACCATATAATTTGAGACAGTCTGCCCACCCCCTACACCCTCAACTCTATGATTGCCGTGGGCGGTATGACCGACCAATCAATCTTGAGTATTCTGCCGAAACTCAGTCTTTCACCGTTGTTGATTTTCACAAGTTGCCCTTCTTGGAAGTCTCCCGTTTCGGGTTCCTCAAGTATTGGTTCGTGGTCAACATTTTTCCCCATATCAACTATCGTCATGCTTCCTCCTCCCTTCTTGCGTCTGCCTTGCGTTCAAGCTCGTATTCCTCACGTTCAAGTGCTTCCCGCAGTTCGTCTGACCCGGCATCGTACCACTTGCCGTTAACAAGTATTTCACCCGTTACGGGGTCGTATTTATGCATTTTCTACCTCTTGTTTCGTAACAATTTCTCGCAACTGTTTTTGGGAAAATTCGGGGTCGTTCATGTTGACAAGTATTTTAATGTGGTCAAGCAGTATTTGGTATTTCACCTTATACGTCCCACATTCCTCTGCAAGTTTTTCAATCCATGCTTCCATGCCATCTCCTTTGATATGCCGGGGAGCACCACGCCCCCCGGCTCTATTTCCCGGCAACACAAAACGGAGTGAACGTTATTATTGTGCCGGGGTTGTTACCCTCTCCATGCCTTGCCAGTTTGGTTTCTCCCTTGCGATATAACCAAGGCACTCATATGCGTGTGGACACGTATCCCACTTATCGCACCGTGTTCCCTCTCTGGCGTTTTTAAGGGTACACCCGTTAAACGTAACGGTTTCGCCACCGATCCTGTGTTTATATCCCCGGTGCCTGTTCCATTCATAGTCGGGGGGCGAATATTTAAACAGAGTGCGTGAATCAATCTTTAGGAGCTTTTTGATCTGATTTATCGTCATGCCGTTGTCATGCAGAGCCATTGCCGCAGCGACCTTCTGTTCTGTTTTGCTCATGCCACTTTCTCCGCAATGCGTTCAAGCGTTACCTTTTTGAGTATGTCTTGTGCTGTGCGAACATAACTTTTTGCTTCTTGCAGGGTTTCCGCTTCTGCGACACATTCTATAATCCTTTGGAGGTAACTAAACTGTGCTTCGTAATAACCACATTTTGTCTCAATAGGGATGTCGTTGCTCATGCCACCCCCTTCTGCCATGCGGGGCAGTCAACACCGTCTATACACCTGTTAGGGCAGTTCTCACATTCTGTTGTGGGTATTTCCCTGTCCATAAGGTTCGGACATTTTACGGTTTCGGTGGTTTCATCTTCGTTGTCGTTTTCAACAACGTCCGGTTTGTCATATTCTGGGTTGTGTTCTTCCGGTTCAGGAAGTGCAAGGTTCTGTGCTGTCGTCAACCCCAGTTTCTTGTTGTGCTCGGCAAGTTCCGCAATGGTCGTGTCTGGGGGTATTCTCAGGTTGAGCGTGTAGTGTGTCTGCTGTACGCCCGTTTCACCCCCACCCGTCTTACGGGGTTCCCTGGATAGGATAAGCGGGATTTGGGAAAACTTGTCATGCCCCGTTGCATCCATCATAACCGCCCGTACATAGTCAATCCCGCTGTTCACGTCTACGATGCTGTGATATGAACCCGTGTCAAGCTGATACACGCCCCCTATTGACACATCGGGGATCATAAACAGAAGGTGCGCCACCATAGAGCATTGTTTTGTTTCAAGCAGTTTACACGGGCAGTTCCGTTCATGCCATATATCGTCCGTGTCGTGATTTCTGCATCCACCCTTACACACGCTGTTGTGCACATAGGCTGTTTCACCATTGCCCTTGCACTTAATACCCTTGCTCTTGCCGTAATACGTGTACGCCTGCGGGAACACGGCAAGCGGGTCGTTCAGGGGGAACATGATTTTCAGTTCTTTCGGTTTCTCCCCGAAAACCGCCTGTACCTCCGGTGGGCAGACAAAGTAATCTGTTTCTGTGGGAAACTCTTTGCCATTATTTTTGACCTTTAGGCCGAGTCGAATCTTGCCGAGTCGTGGCAACCGCCTTACATGGGAAACACCTTTTATCTGTGATACCCTTGGAACAAATGAGTTCATTTTACCCTCCTGACATACAGGGTTTCAGACTGTTTCCCAGCCTTTTCCTTTACGTTCAGGGTGACGGAAAACCCGTCACCGACTGCTTTTTTATAGTTGTGGTCACGGAGCCACTCCTTGATTGTGTGGTTGAGGTTTTCCTTGTTCTTTTTAAATTCCTTTTCGAGTTCCGCAACCCCAACCCTTTCGTGGCACACATGGGCAATGTCGCCCTCTATGACCCCTTTTTCGCTCCGGTGGTCAACCTCTGCAATGTATCCGTCCCAACACGTTTCCGCATACTGGCAGTAATCGCACTGCCAATCCTCACCGAGAAAGTAGGGTCGGTCATGCAACTTGCCTTCACGGGCGTACTGTTCGATTTCTTCAAACCTCTGTACGGCACGACTCACGATTCCCGGCATGTAGACGAACAACTCCTTGGTTTCGCCTTCGGCAGAGTGGGTGCATTTGGTGACGATTGCGGTATCGTCTGCGTAGTGAACCAAGAACTCAAGGTACTGCCCCGTGTTCTTATTCTTTATTAATAAGATACCTTCCTGTATGTCGGGGTTGTCCTGTTGGAGTCCGTCAAGATAGATTGCCATCTGCGTGAAATAACCAAGCGGAAGTGTTCCAGACCAGAACCGTTCAAATGTGAAGTGATTGATTGCCTTATGCTCAAACAACCTGTCAACGCCGAGAATGTCTGTCAGGATGCCGTCAATACTGCCATTCAGTCCGTGGGATTCGATTTTCATCTGCTGTGAATGGAGTTTAAACGCCGTCTTGTTGATCCATTCAATAGTCAGTTCTTCGTGCCAATTCCCGTCATCAAAGACGATATATGTCCGACCAGGAAGCGGGGTCTTCTCGTATCCCTGGCGGAAGTAGTCAAGTTGCCGTATGCACTTCTCAGGGTCGGCAAGTGACGGACGGGGATGATACTTGCTTTCGTTCTGGTTGCCCTCAATTTGGGCTACCTTGTGGATTACGTCAGCAATCATGTCGCCTCCAAATCGTCTTCATACCCACAGTTTCGGCAGAACGTGAAATGTTCCTCCATGTGGAACCAGTTATCGTCTGCCCCGCACTCAACACACTTCATCGGAACACGCTCAAACATCGGGCATGTTTTTACGTCCACCCACATGCCGCAGTCGTTGCCCGTGTGCTTACAGGCCGACTCATATTCGGGGTGGTTGTGCGGGTAGTTCTCCCGTACACGCCTGTAAGGACAGGCTGCGAGCTTGCACAGCAAAGGTCTATCTTCTTTAACGGATGACGGTGTGGTTATCCCCACCAATCCCGATACATCCTGCATTGTTATATCCATGTTGTTGTTTCCTTTCATATAACCTTAGATTACGCTGTAGGTCGGCCTCAACCTTGTAACACGCCATTTCCTGTGCCTGTTGCCGTGCGATTGCTTCCCATTTGTGGCAGTTGTCGTACCCGTAGCCTATCCACAGCAACGCAAACAGAGAACCGAAAAGCAGTACCACAGTTGTCAGGTCTTTCAGAAATGTGTAGAATTTTGCCCACATATTACCCCCTATATTTGTAAACGTATGTATACTTTTCGGGCTGTGCCACCCTCGCCCCGTCCTCTTTCCAGATATTTTCACAGCACCAGAACAAACCCTGTAACACGCAAAAACTACCCGCTGCGATACACAGACTAAGCACGATCGCAAGTAACAGGGTCTTGGGTGTTATATCAACTGTTGGTGTGCCATTCATGATACGTGCTCCGTTGAAATCCATACAATAGCTTTTACGCCCGACTTGTTCTTGCGGTGTATACCGGAATCAGCGACCAGGCGAAGTTTGACAAGCTCGTTTACCCGTGGCGTAACGGAGTTAATGGAAAGGCCCAGATTGCGTGATATTTCTTCATTGGTACGCCCCTTAATGCCACCCCGTTGTATCTCACACATCACCCGCAACCTCTTTGTCGGCAGTTTTGGGTACACGTCTATAAACGCCTGCATTGACGTCTGTTGATACATGGTTGTCCTCCTTATATGCAATAAACTCGCAGTATTGCCCCGCTTCCCGTGCCTTCCCCCTGTGCCTGCTCAACCCGCACCGACACTCGCCGTCAACGTAACCTTGGCAGTTGTCGCACCGGATGGGGTTATTGTCAGGACATGGGGTTATTGAGCACATTACTTATCTCCTTTAAAAATACCCCCACCCACCGTCAGAGCGGGGGCTACACACTTTTATCAAAATTTGCTTTCCCGGTTATATAATGGTTTTATTCGGTTTTGTTTCGCACAGCCATATAACCACCACCTTTCTCTGTTAACCTGCTTTCGTATATTTTGGGTTCCTGCCGCTCCCCCGGCTGCTCCATTGCCTGACCTGGTGCTCTGTGGCTACCTGTGGTCTGCGTGGCATGGGACTGTTGGGCCGGGGAAATATTGCACCCGTTCCCGCCGTGCGTGTCGGTCGGGTCAGGCGTCTATACCTGTTATCTCCTTAAAAACTTTTTTGTTGAAATTCGGTATTGCACGAATAGTGTCTTTTTCTTCGCTGTCCAGCTTGTCCCACCAGATTTTCCACGCCTCTTTATATTTAAAGACCTTTAAATACCCGCCCAATGTTTCGTGTTTTGGGTTCGCTTCCATTTCTTCGTCTGACATGTCGCTTTCCCAAACCCAGACAGTTGTGGTCATTCTGCACACAATGCTATATGCTTCGCTTTTTCGCCATTCATTAAGGGTAAGTTGGGATTTTCTGTTGAAGATATAAATAGACTGTTCTTTGGAGTTGAAAACGCCAGACGAATTGTTACAGGCATTGCAATCCCCGGAGTTACTGTCCCCGGAGTTCCTGTCCCCGGAGTTCCTGTCCCCGGAGTTCCTGTCCCCGGAGTTACTGTCCCCGGAGTTACTGTACCCGGAGTTACTGTACCCGGAGTTACTGTCCCCGGAGTTACTGTCCCCGGAGTTCCTGCCCCCAGAGTTCCTGTACCCGGAGTTACTGTCCCCGGAGTTACTGTACCCGGAGTTACTGTCCCCGGAGTTACCACAACCAGTGTTGTAATTACCCGTATTGACTATTTTCAAAACCTCGTCCCACGGTATTTTTTTGACGATGTGGATTTTATTTGTACAACACTTCGAATTGCCTTCGTTTTCGATCAGCACATTGCCGAGTGCTTCTACTTCAGCAACCTTGTTTTTTGGATTGAAGGAATAATAATTAAAACAGTCGGTGGGGTTTTTGCAAAAGTGGAAACCCCGGCAACACAGTTCAATATTGCCGTCCATCTCGTATGTCTGCCCTACTTCGTATTGGAAATCCTGACATGTCCAATCCGAACCAAAAACCTTATAACCTTTCATACCTACCCCCTATCTGTTATTAAAAAAAAACCCCGCCCACGGGACTGGACGCAAGGGACAGACCGTAGACGGGGTTGCTAATTTTATAGTTGTGTGCTACGTTTGACATTGAATCCCCTTCTTTGGGGTTTCGCTCTTTTGCCCCTTCTTTGCTTGGTCGGCGGGGAGGGGCAATTTTTTGTCTTTAAATACGTATATAGCACAGCCTAGATGTTCTTGTCAAGTACTTTTTTAGACAAAAAAAGGGGTCATGTAAAAAAAAACATGACCCTGTGGCTTTACGGCAAGTCAATAATCTGCTGCTGTATGACCCGAAAACCCTCATAATCAGATGTGGATATATCCCACCAGATAGACTCAAAGTATTCCGTTGATTTTTCAGAAAGCTCGTTTGCGGCCTCAAGCAAGTCTGTGGCATCCTCATACTGTCCATACATAGCAAGCATAGCTGCCCGGTTCTGTGCGTAGTCGGCTGCTTGTAGCGTGTAAATCGCCATGATCCCGTACTGCTCATTGTTGCTGCTAAAAATGTTAAGTCCTGCGTTTGCAGTTGTCCCAAAGGTTAACAACATTACCAGTACAACAAATATCCCCTTCATTTTCGTCCTCCCTAATGTAAATGATGAATTTAATGTATTCACACACGTCTATAATTTCGTCCAGTTTTAGTTGCCTTAGCAGCCGCATTGCCGAAAGTGTCATACCCCCCCTTAGATAATATAGGTGTTTTTTGGGTTGGTTGGTAGATGTCAATCTATCCTATCGGCAAAACTGCCAGAAACTTTATGGGGTGAAACCCCTATTTTTTCGATATTTTACGCTTATTTTGCTTTTTATCTTCAAACTGGATCAACCTGAACACCCTTTCCCGGCAATCTTCCGGCAAAGACAAAAACATCTCAAAATACTTCCTGTTTCCCGGCGTGACAGATATTTCAATTATATCGCCCGTTTCTCGGAATAAGCCGAACAAATCCTTCAACAGCGTTGTAAAAACGTCTTGACTATGTTCAGACAGCCCCCGAAATTTTTGATAGTTTGTAAAGAGTCGTTGGAAGTTGCGGTCGGTTTTATATGAGGCGATAAGTTTTTGCTCTGTCTCTGACAATGTAACGGGTTCAGTCCCGAACACATCTATCAACATTTCCCCCAGGTTTTGCCGTGAGGTTTTAGCAAGGGCAACTAAATCATCTATAACAACGGAGAGTGCGCCGGTCTTTTTCCTGTTATACGTTGGTCTTGTTTTCCCAATGGCCCTTGCCCGTTCTGTGTCATCACCGAGGCCGTAATGATGACACAACAGGTCAAGGAGTTCTGTTGGGGTTTTTATTTCGTTTTTTTTCATTCTACCTCCATAAAGTTCTTGACACGTACACTATATGTGTGTTATTGTAAGCACAATTTAAAATAAATAGTACCACATCTTGTAATAGACGAGCAGGCAACACTATTTTATGACATATTTTTTCTACACATGCAAATAATTCCTGATAAGGAGATTGTATATGTCTGACTGTAAAAAAGCAAACCCTGACACTTTACGCCTTCCTTTTGACCTTAGAGAAAAAATACAACTCATTGCCTCTAAAACCCGCCGATCATATGCTGATACCATTCGTTATCTCCTTGAAGCCGGTGTTGATACCTTTGAACATTTCGGCCCCTCTGCTGTTGATCATGTCATAAATAATGGGTCAAACGGTGATAAATTGCAAGTGGATTAGTGTAGGCAAATGTATACACATAACTACAAAAAAAATAACATGCCAACAAAGTTTGCGGGTGAATCCTATGTTTTGGAAAATCCTTAAAAAAGTAATCGGGTGTAAACGCACGGTAATGCTCCAATGCGTTTACGTGGTGCTGAAGTATGACCGCAACTATGCGGGTGCTTTGCATTATCTCAGAAGGGTTTTTGTATGACCATTGAAGCAGAACGGGTTGTAATTGACTGCTGTATTAACGAACCCGAAGTGTTGCCACGGGTGGTGGATGAACTGTCACCGCACGATTTCAACGACACCGGCAATGCTGAAACATTCCGCACCATTCAAAAACTATTCACCGAAAACAAGCCCGTAGATTTTGTTACAGTCAAAACCATTGCAAAGACACAGCTTGACCATTCTTTTATCGGGAACTACTTCCACTTGTACGGTAATATCTCTTATTACATTGAAGTCCTGCAACAGAACGGCATAAAAAAGAATCTTGACATTGCTCTCAAGAAAGCACAGACAGAGATCAAGAAAGACCCCGACAACATCAATACCACGATAGAAGAACTCACCACGGGGATATTCAATATAACCTCTCGCACGGACGAAAACAGGGAAGATGTGGGTAGAACCGTCTGGAAACAATACAAGGCACAGAAGGCAAAAAGAAAAGATGGTGTGCCGCAGTATGAAATACCGTCCGGTTTCAAGAAACTCGACCTTGTTACAGGCGGTTTTCAAGCTGGAACGCTTACAATAATCGGGGGTCGGTCATCACACGGGAAAAGCACCCTCGCCCTTGATTTCTTCCACAATGTCGGTTCATGTGGTGTTCCATCGTTATATGTGTCCCTGGAATCACAATCACCAGAAGTTTACCTGTATCTATTACAGAAAAAGACCGGACTACAGCCACTAACCGTAAAAACCGGGATGCTCAACGAAACAGAGGAAATAGAAATGGTCGGGGCATTGGACATGTATCGTAAATATCCGTTTAGTTTTGTCGATACGGCAAACACCTTGTCTGACATCCTCCTTAAAATCCGGTCATTTGTTATCCAGAAGAAAATACGGTTCGTTGTGGTCGATTATATCCAACTAATAGAAAACACCGTTAAAGGTGAATCACGACACGTACAGGTTGCCGGTGTGAGTCGATCCCTGAAACGCCTTGCCATGCAACTCAATATTGCCATTGTTGCCCTGTCGCAGTTAAATAAGGAACCGGAAAACAGGGGTGGTATTATCCGTATGGGTGATTTGCGTGAGTCCGAAGCGATAGGCCACGATGCTGATTACATAGTTTTTATCAACCGTCCATCCCTTTTTAGCAGGGATAAAGACGAAGCGGTACAGCACGTTGACCCCGACTATATTGAACTTGCCAAGAACAGGCACGGGCAGACCATACCGAAAATAGAGGTTACGTGGAACTCAAAATACAACAGGTATGAGGAAGTCAATGAAAAACGAGTTTAGGGGAAAGTCGAAAATCAACCCACAGAAAGAAGACGGTCATAGAAGAATAAATACGGAAATACTGCGAGAGCTTGTGCGTATTGATATTGGTGGTGCCGAATTTAAACTCGTTTTACTCATTATAGATAAAACATGGGGATACAACAAGAAACATGATTATATATCATGGTCACAAATGATGGGAGAAACCTGTATGTCAAAAGCAACCATTTGGAGGGCTATCAAGAAGTTAGAAGATATGCATATTATTCAAGTCGAACACAACAAAAAATCGACAAACAGATACTTGTTCAACAAGTTTTATGACACATGGGAATCTGGTTTCAAAAATGAAACCTCAAAAAAAAATAAGGTTTCAGATTTGAAACAAGATGGCGAGGGGGGGCAGGTTTCAAATGTGAAATCATCTGGTTTCATATGTGAAACATATCTGGTTTCAGATGTGAAACCTATCAATAGTAATAATAGTAATATAACAATAAATACGCCGAAACTCTGCGCTAAAGAAACTTTAGCTGTTTTCATAAAAGAAAAAATTTCTATTTCAAAAATGACACCAATCATCACGTTTATAGAGCGTATGAGGTTGAACAACAAGACGGGTTGTCTGGCAGAATCAAGGGTGGCGAACACGCTTGACTCCCTAATGAACATTTCAGAGAAATTCGGGGAGCAGAACATGCTTGCCGGGATAGATGCCGTTTTAAAGAAGGAATATTTCGATTTTAAGAACCGTGACCCCACGGGTTATGTCAAGGCTGTAGCTCGCAGTCGGTGGAACGAGCAGGGTCAGAAACGTGTCGAACAGGCACATATGGCAGAAAAGCAGGCATTAAAAAACGCAAATAGCGATTACATGAAACAAATTGAGGAAGCGGTGAAACAATGACAATTCTCGAACTTGAAAACTACCTAGAGGCAAACCATCACATTTCCCATCTTGTGGAAACAGAAAACGAGCGCATCCTGTTCCGCAATGAAAAGCTTGCGTGGTATCAAAACCATCCAGACAGTGCAACGGCGGTAACGTATGCCAAGCTTGACGAAATGACACCCGAAGAACTTGAACGTGAGATCAACCGGGGGCTACTGGTCGAGGGCATGACCCGTATCACAGGCTACTTTACAAAAATATCGAGCTGGAACAAGGGTAAGCTCGGTGAACTGAAGGACAGAAACCGTGAAGCAAACAACGTTTTAAGGAGGAAGGAGTAACCATGAAAAAAATCATTATAGGCGATACCTGTGAAATACGTCTAGGTGACGTTGGTGAGAATAAGGCGATTTTTGCTAAAAAAGACGGGGCGTTGGTGGGAATGGTCGTAAGAGAGGGCGATGAGTGGATTGTCAAAGTTGGGGGTGGGTGTGGTGCTACTGGATACCACAAAACACGCAGGGATTGTATTGAAAGCACCCTCTGCCATGGATTTGAATTTTACATAGAGGAGGAGAACGTATGAAAAAACTTATCACAGTAGCAGTAACGGCAATCATCATCACGGCAACAATCTTGTGGGTGTATGCCCGTGCAGACGTGATTGACGCACCGGCAGAGCCTAAACCAATATCGGAAACGAAGCGATAGGAGGAAAAATGAAATTCGACAAAGAAGACATTGCATCATTACTGGAAATTGTTGGTCAGGCAGAAACATTTAAGCCGGTTGCACAGCAGATTGTGTCGGCAGTCGGGGTATTTAAACCGGAAATAGCATCCCTGTTTTCTGATTTGGCGAAGGGAATAGTTGACAGGCGGGTTGACATGATAAAGCGGTTTGAAGAACACGGGTTTACTCGTGACGAAGCAATGATACTTACAATGGATGAGTGGTATGGGATTCGGCAAGCACTAAAAAACAACAAGGGTTAATGATGAAAGAAACTATCCTAATCGCCACAAAGATAATCCTGTTTATCCCGATAACGGTCTGCCTGTTCATCGGGTTTGTGGCAATGGTAATTTATATTGAATTTACAGGGGAAAAAGATGGACACAGAAAAAATAAAAGAAATCTCAAAAGTTGTAAAGTCGCTTGATATTAACCTGACATCAGAACACGCTGAAAACGTAGCAAAGAAATATTTATTTTACAAACTTATTGACGACCAAATTAGCAACATCATTTGGACACCAACGGCACTTGCCATAGCGTATATCCTTTACGCAGGTGCGAAGTGGATATTGGGAAAAATTTAAGATGATTCCCGCACCCAAACCCCCGAAGCACCGACACTGCACCGTGTGCGGTAAAAAGTCCGTCATGTGGTGGCGTGACGAAGACGGGCAGCAGAGGGTATGTCACAAATGCTTCAACGAACTGTATGCAAGGTTTCGGCAGAAAGTTTTAGAGCGTGACAATTACAAGTGTGTGCGGTGCGGGTATCAGAACAAGACGGGCGAGGGGTTGGAGGTACACCACGTTGACCGGAAGGGATACCGAAAACACATTATTAGCGAGGCAGAAACCCGGTGCCACAGGTGCCACGCCATAGAGCATGGGAGGAGGGTAGCATGAGCAACCCCGGTCTTATCGAACAGCAAATGCAGGAAATAGAGGACGAACTGTCTGCAACCATAGATGAGTGGGAAAACTGTCACAGGGAATCAGCCGAAACGGAACGGCTCTACAAACAAGAAAAGGCTGTTGTTAAGAAGAAGTTGGAGATGGACGGCATACGGGCAACGCTGATTGGTGATTACGCTGAAGGCGACCCCAAGGTGGCAGAAAAGCGGTATCTGTGGCAGATAGCAGAGGGCAGGGAAAAGGCGTGTAAGGAGCGTATTGAACTGCTCAAAAAAAAGCATGATAAACAGAGGTCGCTCTACTCATTTCGTAGGGCAGAATTTGAGAGGTCGTAAATGCCGAACCGACAGAAAGAAAAGGGCAACCGCTTTGAATACAAAATGCGTGACCTGGCACGGTCAAAGGGATTAACGGTGAAGAAAATACCGTCAAGTGGTGCCGGTGCAGATTACAAAGGCGATTTAGAAATTGAAGGATTCCCTTACGAGTGCAAGCACCGGAAAGACGGGTTTAGGGAAATCTATAAATGGCTAGGGAAAAACAGGGGATTATTCATAACAGCCGACCACAGGGAGTCGTTACTTGTCATACGAGCCGACCATGCGTTAGACATGGTTGCCCTGTGGTTTGGCAGAATACCTGAGGATGCGGCATGAAACATTTATCATCATATGCAAAGGTGTTCGCAATAGGACACCCACAGATTACAGACATTTTCAAGGAGGACGTAATCGCTGAAGAAAAGATAGACGGCAGTCAATTTTCGTTTGGCAATATTGGCGGGGAGTTTGTATGCCGGAGTCGGGGGCAGCAGATTCAACCGTATAACGTGCAAAAACTGTTTCAACAGGCTTTTGACGCAGCATTTGAAATATTTAACCAGGGTAAACTACCGGAAGACAGAACCGTTCGTTGTGAATATTTGCAAAAACCGAAGCACAACACACTGTCATATAACAGGATACCGAAAAACCATCTGATTGTTTATGACGTTGAGGACGGCTTATGTCCGGTTGATTCGTGGTTGCACAAGGAGGAAATCGCTAATGCTATGGGTTTAGAAACCGTACCGCTTCTTTTTTCCGGCAGAATTGAAACGGTTGACGATGTGCTGAACCTACTTGAGTTAGAATCCGTGCTCGGTGGCCCGAAAATCGAGGGAATCGTATTTAAAAATTACAAACGGTTCACTCAAGATGCCAAATATTATGTTGGTAAATACGTATCTGAGAAGTTCAAGGAGAAACACCAGAAAGAATGGGGAAAATCAAACCCGGCCACGAAAGACATAATCGGGTTGCTGTGCGAAGAAATGCGCTCTGAGGGGCGGTGGATGAAAGCGATACAGCACTTGAAAGAGGCGGGGGAACTGGTGCACGAACCCAAAGACATCGGGCCGCTCATCAGGGAAATTCAACAGGACATCGAAGCAGAGGAAATTGAATACATCAAGGGTAAGCTGTACGGCTACGCAAAGAAAAGCATTATGGGAAGTGCGGTAAAAGGGTTTCCTGAATTTTACAAGAAACTGTTAATGGACAACAGTTTTGGGGAGGACGCAGCATGACACAATATGAGTGCAAGAAGTGTGGGTGGGGGTTAACTGATGATGCTCCATGTAGAGAGATGGTATATGTAAAAAAGAGAAACCGATGCCCTATCTGTTACACCCCATTCTCCGAACAAGAACCGAAAGACGACCCTGTTGAACATCCCTCCCACTACACACAGCATCCGTCAGGGGTGGAGTGCATACAGGTTACAGAGCATTTCAACTTCAATGTGGGCAACGCCATTAAGTACCTGTGGCGACACAAAGACAAGGGTAATCCGGTGGAAGACCTGAAGAAAGCACGGTTTTATGTTGATCGTGAGATTGGCCGGATAGCCGAGGACGGGGGTGTGTGATGGAAACCATACAGGTGGTTATTGATCGCATACGGGACGTAATTGCCGAGCAGGATCGGCAGTCTGAGATAAACCGGCAGGAGAACGAGCAGATAAGAAAACTCGATAACCTTAAACCAAAACGAGTGCATCTGTGGCATACGCAACCAAAGAAGAACTGAAAGAACTTCAAAAAACGGTATCTGATGTAATGATTCGCCAAGCCCGCCTTGTTGACGAACTGTTGCAGTCGATTAGAAGTGCGGCCGGGAGAATAGAAACCGTAAAAGAAGAAGAAACAAAACAATAGAATAGTCACGTTCTACCCGGTTCCATAACGGCCCCGGCTGAATAAGAGGAAGTTCCACAACGGCCCTTCCTGTTAACGATTCATTTCGTAGCAGGGAGGGTTTTTTTATGAAGTCGTGCAAAGAGTGTGAGAAGCGGGGAACGTGTACAGAGTTGTGTGACGAAGTTGAGGCGTATGTAAACAGTGAACGGAAAAGTCAAAGGGAAACAACCTATTCACCCATTCCAGAAAGCAACAACCTAGACCCACCACTAGAATATCTTTTTGACAAAATCAGCTTATGGGATTGGCCTTTCATGGTCAGGAAGCATGACCAAATAAAACCGGTATGGAACAGTAAGATAAGTGGATACCTTACCCGTGCTGGTCTTACCCCAGAAGAAAAGATATGCCTACGACTCTACTATGTAAAAAATCACAGTCAAAAAATAATTGCAAAAAAAATAAACAAGTCTGAACGATGGGTTAGACAACTTCTACGTTCTGCGGAAACAAAAACAACTTCCGCTTTTGCTAATAGTAGAGGGGAAGCAAACCCCAAAGGAGAAAAAGATGCCTAAAAAAATGGCATGGGAAACAGCAGAAGTAAAATCAAAAGAACAGCAAAAGATGTTGGATGGGTATTTCACAGAACCAAGTGCAAGGGAAAGACTTGGTGATAAGTGGGAAGACAAGGCGGTACTTGAACATGGCTGTCTTGTCGAACACGGTAGACACCCAAACCTTGACGAATACGATTCTTTATAATGCCAGTTCGGGGGCGGGCGCTGGCTTGGTTACAAAAAAGCCCCCAAAATTTCGGCAACCCTGCACACCCACAGGTTGCCATGCCGCACGGTGCGCACCACAACGGCAACAATAGGAGAAGACGCAATGAACGAACCTTGGATGTTTTTGAGGATGTGATTAGCGCAATAGACCTGTGAAACGCGCAGACCAGAGCCGGGAATACCGGACAAGGCACGTCCGAAACCATTTTTTAAGGATTGCTGAAGTAAAGGGAGGCCGGGGATGCCAGTGAGAAAAACCCGGGGAGACAGTGTGTTCGACATCAAAATTCAAAGACTCAATACACGCATACAAAAATGAAACAAGGCCCGATAACGCAGATAATCGAAAAACTTCTGACGAAATACGTTTACTGGAAAACGGTGTATCCCGAGGAACAGATGCGGTGGTACGTGACCCTGGCGTTGATAGCGGCAGCCGTGACGATATGTATCTGGGCCGATGAAAAGATATTACCGTAAACAATGGTTGATACTCATAGATGCGGTAATAGTAACAATACATAATCCTGTGAAAAAAATGCACCAAACCTACACAGAAACATCTGAACTGCTAAACAGAATCAGGGCGTTAGAAGAAGAAAACGCCGAAACACGCAACTTTCTGGAGTTTTTAATGGCGAAAATGTCCGAGGTCGATACACTCAACTCATACATCGCAGAACGCTACGCAGAACGTGAAACCAAAGGCAAACTACAGCAGAGGGTGTGGGCGTGATAAAAAAAGTCGGTAAACGATACAAAATGCGTGGGTGGCGGGGTAAACAAACCGAAATAGATTTTACTTTTCCACATACAGTTGCAGGGGTTAAAAATCAGGCAGCATGACACCGAAACAGGAACGATTAGACAAAACAAATCTATAGAAATCTAACATGCCAAGTCCCGAAGCATCAAAAGAGAATCTCAAGAAAATTAAGAAACGTACTGGCAGACCGAAGGGAAGCAAGGACAAGTTCACGTCCCTGAAAGACTCGTTTTTACAGGCATTTGAAGGCATCGGCGGCACCGAGGCCATGATTGACTGGGCGCAGGAAAAGAAGAACCGGAAAGATTTTTACCAGATGATAGCCAAGATGTTGCCTAATAAGGTTGAGGGTGATCTGTCCGGTAAAATGACGGTGATATTCAAGAGTGCAATACCCGAGCCTGATAAACCGCCTGAAAAAGGTTGACATAAAGATGAATTATCAGACGGTGGCGCAAGATTTCGATGATGTTTTGTTATAAATAGCACAAAAAGTCTAAAATGCTCTGTACTAGAGTACACACAACATACAGACCACAAACCGGCACACACAACATATGGACACAGTGACAACACGATATATACCGCAACCCAAGCAGGCTCTACTGCACAAATCACCGGCAAATGAGATATTGTACGGGGGAAGTGCTGGTCCAGGTAAGAGCCATGCCCTGAGACATGAGGCACTTGCATGGTGTATGAGGGTACCGGGATTGCAGGTATATCTGTTCCGCAGGACATTCCCTGAGCTTGAGAAGAACCACATATTACCCTCCCGTGAGGAGTTCCCTGGCAGACTAGGCACGTATCTGGAGCAGAAAAGGCGATGGGTATTCCACAACGGGTCAATGATACATTTCAGCCATTGCCAGCACGAGAGCGATGTTTTCAACTATCAGGGTGCCGAGATTCATTTACTGGTGATGGACGAGCTTACCACATTCAACGAATTTATGTACGATTATCTACGTGGTCGTGTGCGTTGCACCCTGGATGTGCCAGAGAAATACCGGCACAAGATACCGGGAATAGTGTGTGCGAGCAACCCCGGTGGTATCGGGCATGAATTTGTGAAGGAACGATGGGTTGATTTCGGTGATCAGTACGAGGTGAAGAAGGCGCCGGACAAAGAAGGTGGTATGCTGCGGCAGTATATCCCCGGTCTGTTGGAAGATAACCTGATACTGATGCAGACTGACCCGAACTACAAGCATAGGCTCGATGCCCTGCCGGAACCCTACAGGACGGCCTACAGGGACGGTGACTGGGATATATTCATGGGGCAGGCATTTAATTTCAGTCGGAAACATCACGTAATCGACCCAATCCCCATTCCAGAGGGTGCTCCGTTGTATTCCACGTTTGACTGGGGATTCGGCAAACCGTTCTCACAGCACTGGTACTGGGTTGATTCAGACGGCAGGGTGTTCATGTTCGCTGAATGGTACGGGTGGAATGGCGAGAAGGATCAGGGCATGAGACTGACCGATTCCGAGATAGCAGAGGGCATAATCGAGCGTGAAAAGACGATGGGCATTGCTGACAAGAAGATAATCCGGTTAGCAGGTCATGATTCATGGAACAGGAAGCCCGATTACAAGGGTGGTGGACAGGGAAAGAGCACGGCAGAGGTATTTGCCGAGTATAAACTTTATCTCTCCCCGGCAGACCCGAACCGTGAGTTAAAGATACGGCAATTCAGGGAACGGTTGAGGATATGGGAAAAAGAAGCCCCCATGTTGCAGGTGTATAGCAACTGTGAGCACACGATACGCACGATACCGCAACTACAGATGTCCACCCTAAACGTAGAGGATGTGGATTCAACAGGGGAAGACCATTGCTATGACTCAATTTGCCAAATCTGCATGGCACGCCCCATTACACCGGAAGGCGAGAAACCCCCGCTTATCATACCAGAAACAGAGGCAAGGATACGCAAACTGTACGGTGAGGGCAGGGATACGTCGCTTGAGCAAGACCTGATCGAGTCTGACAGGGATTTCGGGTTGTGGAATGAGGAAGGTATTGAGGATGCCGAGGACATGGACGGGTGGGTAAGTACGGTAGCGAACTATGATTGAGGTGATTTTATGGTAGGCAGGGGCACTATGGATTTACGCCTTGAAGTTGAGCTTTCGGTTCAAGAGAAGCGAGAGTTAGGTGGCCTTTATTGGGGAAAACCAAACAGTGATGAGGGGTTTGTCACACTACTTGATTTTGTTGAGGAAAAAGTTAGGAAGGCGTATCGGGTTGGTGTTCAAGTTGCTGAAATAATCAAAAAGGATGATTTCTGTATACCGTGCGAAGACATTGAACGGTTAGTGTCAAATGACTGACGTAATATCACATCTCATAACAGCGTTTGTGTTCCTGGTCGTGGGCTTTTATATGGGGCAGAAACGGTATCTACTGCCCCCGGCTTACGGTACGCCGAAGAAGGCAGACACGAGCGTGGTGGCAGACGATGAATACGAGAATGACCCGCTGAACAGGGCGTTTGACATGGAACCGGAAGAAGAAAGGGTAAGCACGGTTGAATAGCATAATACGGTTCATATACGTGTCAACATTCGTCATTAACATGACGATAGCGATGGTGGTTTTGTATGGAATGTGAGCTTACAAAGGGCAAGTATTACGGTATCAAGATGGGTGGTGTTCAAAGACGGTGTATTTTTGCAGACAGGAATTGCGGTGATTGGTGTCCTCATTTCAGAATCGGGTATTTAGACATTCCTCCATACGACAGATACGTTTCTATTACCTGTGCGGGTGGTGACACTGGATATGAAATAACTACCGGTGAACATAAACAGGGGAAAATATGAGCATCCTACACTGCGAAGTCTGCAAACAACCTTTGGCCGTCATAGACGAGGACAGTCTAAAGACCCCGCTTAAAGGCTTGATGTTCAAGAGTCTTAAACCGGAGCGAAACTGGCCTACGTTTCGTGAGCAATCAGAATGGCGTGAACTGATATGCCCGTACTGTAAGAAACGGGTGTGTTACGAGCACAACCAGATACTAACCGACAAGGGAAGAATGTTCGTTCCCGACAAGAGCAGGGATGAACTTAACATAGACAAAAAATACATATGCGCCATTTGTAGCCGAGAGTTTGGCTCTCCACAAGCACTGGCAGGTCACATGAACGTACACAGACGAAAGGAGAGTTAAAACAATGGCAAGAAGAGGCACACGCAGCGGTAGTGGTGGAGCGCAAGGTGGAAGCGGTGGTGGGTCATCAAACCCTCTGAACGCAAAGAAGCAGCAGACAAAAAGCGGATTGGGCGCAGCGGTGGCATCTACCCGTGAGATCAAGAAGGGTGTCAACAAGTCCGGTGGTCGGGCAACATCCGCATCGCAGTCTGCAAGGCGCAGGGCAGCGGCGGCGAAGAAAAGGGCAGCGGCAAGGAAAAGGGCGGCAAAGAGAAGGGCAGCAGCCCGAAGGCGCAGGAGTAGAAAGAGAAGGAGAAGGTAATGTCAGAGGTAAAGTGCAAAGACTGTGTGTTTTTCGATGCATCCTTTCCGAAACAGGAAGGGGAAGGCATGTGTCGAGCCAACCCACCGTTACCGCTCAACCGGCACATGGCAATCTTCCCGATTGTCAAGGTAAACGGGTGGTGCGGGTGTTTCGAGCCGAAGGAAGACGATGCTTGAAGAACCCCTGAACCAACCCGGCGAGCTTGACAGGGAAAACGGCTGTTGGAACTGTGACTATTACGAGCACAAGACAGGTCACAAGGGGGAATGTTTGAGGTTCCCCCCTGTGTGCCAACCCCCGCAGGTTAAGGCGAGGTTCCCGCAGGTGACTGACGATACATGGTGTGGCGAATGGTTCCACGAAAGGTGTGACAACCCCGAATGTCTCGTATGTGCGAGTGCCAATGACGAAGAATGAAAAGCAAATCAAAGTTGCGCTACACCGTGGAATCGGGTCAACAAACGCAATGTTGCGCAAGATGTACCGGGAATGTGACACATTGCAACCGAAAGAAGTGAGTCTGCTGACCGTTCTGATAAAGGGATTAGAGCGATTGGTAGAGGAATTAAGGGCGATTAAATAGATGGCAGAACAGCAGACAGTAGATTTAAAAGACTTCAATCCCGACTGCATATTGCCGCCTGAAGGCGACAAGGATGTCGGTACTACCGTTGTATCCATTTTAAACGAAGTCGTGCAGGACAAGCAGGATTTAGGGCTTCACGCAAAGTGGAACAGGAACTACGAGTTGTGCCGAAACAAGCATTTCAACAACAACGACTCGAAGAAAGTACCGCTTGCTTCAGCCAACCTGATATACCGGCACAGGATGCAGACGGTCAACCAGCTAACGGACAACAACCCGACATTCAACGTTGCACAGTTGCTTGAAAACCCCGAATATGAGGGTGTGACAGACACCATTCACTCAATGACTAAGTACTGGTGGATGGAGACTGAGCAGCAGACATGCCTGACAGACGGAGTGACAGACGGCGAAACGTATTCATGTGTTATTCGCAAGATTGAGTTTGATTCCGAGAAGGAATACGGGATCGGGGAAGTCGTCAATACGAGGGTTGACCCGTTTCATTTCGGGACATGGCCTGTCAATGTGCATGACGTACAGGATGCGGAAGTTAACCTGCATTTCTACCCCATGCCGTTACGGGAGGCGAGAACCACATGGCCTGACTTTGCCGACAAAATACAAGCAGACCAGGAAC
>Ga0272443_10000650_pt1 | contig 59817 bp, 40 predicted proteins | sample SSMAcet12_FD_193581 | JGI IMG/M metagenome (GOLD analysis project Ga0272443, IMG submission 193581) | Marine sediment archaeal communities from Little Sippewissett salt marsh, Falmouth, MA, United States - SSM-Acet-12 | ecosystem: Environmental > Aquatic > Marine > Wetlands > Sediment ... | reverse complement strand
CCGATACGCGCAGCCCGGTGATCTGGTGTTGGGGTATGCGGCCCGTCCTGCTCGTCCCGGCAGAGACAGAGGATAGTGACAATATCGACTGGGAGAGCGTCGTCTGTCACGAACTGGCGCACTGGAAAAGGCGAGACCATCTCGGTGGCCTGTGGGCCGAGTTCATCGTCTGCCTGCTGCCTTGGAATCCGTTGTCGTGGTGGGCCCAGCGCCGGCTCGTACGCTTCAGCGAAGAAGCCTGCGACGACTGGGTCATCGCCTCGGGCCAAGTCGGCACGCGTTACGCCCGCACGCTGCTGGGTCTGACGCCGCAAGGCCGCGCCGCTTTGATACCCGCCGTGGTCAGCAGCAGGAAAGGCCTGGCCACCCGCGTGCGACGCATCCTGGCCGACCAATGCACCAGCCCACGGTCGGGCCTGCGCTGGAGTCTGGCCGCTGTGGGACTGGCGGGCTCTCTGGCCCTCGGCATCGCCTTCGCTCAGACCCGACCCGCCGAGCCCGATGGCATGACGAAGACCACGCTCACCCACGGCGCCGCTATCGAACAACTGGCATCGGCCGCCACGATCAAGGGCATCGTGCTCGATCCCAACGGCCAGCCAACACCCGAACGTACCACGGGCATTACGGTCCTGCCCCTGACATGCCACAGCACGAGAGCAGATGAGCAAGGCCAGTTCGAGATCCAATGGTCGCCTTCCTGGATCGAGTCAGGCCAGCCTCTCTACCTCGTGGCGCGAAACGGTGACCATCACCTCGCTCGGATCGTTACGGTCACCGATCCGACGGCCCCAGTAACGATCAAATTGACCCCGGCGCTGGTTATTAGCGGGCACGTTTTTGGTCCCACGGGACAGCCAGTTGACAAGGGTACGGCCACAGTGTCGCTACCGATCAAGTTTGGCTGCCGGGCTCCCATTGCCGCGGCGGACGTCGGTCCGGAAGGCAAATTCACAATCCACACGATCCCCGGGAATCAATCCTACACGCTGAAGATCGGCGCCGAAGGATGCCAAAGCAGGCAGATCACTATCGCAGCGACAAGCGAGGACGCCAACGAAATAGACCTGGGTTCGATCACCCTGCCGCCGCAAGACCCAACCCGACCGGATATCATCGCCTTGGGCCCGAACCCGAACTGGAAGAAGGACTTTGATAAGATCTACCGTCTCAATGAGGACGAGACCGTCAAACTCATCAAGGTTCCGTTCCCATTCGCCCGTCAGGATCGACTGATGGACATGACACGACACGATGGCGCGTGCGACGACATGCTCAACTGCGCCCACATCTACACTCAGTATCGCTGGAATGGAGATTTGGCCAGCGGATGGTGGTATGGTAATGACTCAGGGCTTGTCCGAATCCAGACGGTCATGCTCGTATTGCTGGACATACCCAGTTACGAATTCGAGCTGCCGGAGGAATTGGCGGACACTCATGTCGCGCGCGGCGACTGGATTGCCCGCAAGGACGCCACGACGGAAGAGAAAATGCTCGCTTTGCAGGAGATCACCCAGGCCGAATTGCAGCGCCCGATCCGCTTTGAGAAACGTCAGGTGGAACGTGACACCATCGTCGTGACCGGCCGGTATGCGTTTGCTCCTCTGCCCGGGGCGGACCCGAACCGGCTCTACGTCACGGTCGATGAGATGCAGGACTTGGACAATGACGAAGCCGAGTCTCTACCGCAACTGTTCGCCTGGCTTGCCACCGGGATCAAGATCGCCATAGAGGACCGTACCGAGCCGACCGACGACAGGAAGATCTCTTACTCCTATGACTGGGACCTGCTGAGCCCCCCTTTACACGTACGGCCCATCGGCAAAGAGAAGGCCTTGCCCGTCTTGCTGGAGAACCTGGCCCAGCAGACAGGGCTGACGTTCAAGGTCGAGAAGCGGCTTGCCGACGTTTGGTTCATCACCGAAGAAAAGGCAGAAACGGCCGTGGTGGCCGAACAACCCTAGCAGCGATTCGCATTAACTCGATTCTAAAAAAGCACTTACAACGGGCTCCCTGCACGCGGAGGCAGGGGGCCCCTTTTTCGTATCCGTTCAGATCGGCCGCACCGGGTGGGAAAAAATACGTAGTCTCCGTGGTAGACGCCCGGCACGGACACGGGTAAGATTGCCGTTGGTCTTGGACCGGCATTACCCCAAGGAGGGGTTTGGCATGGACTCGCTCAGGAGGAGCGCCATGGATGTGAGAACGCCACAGAGATCGGGACGATCGCGGCCCCCACCGTACCCCCCAAAAAACCACCCCAAGCCTTTCCCCACCCAACGTCCAGGTGAGAGAGGACGTTGCGCTCGTCATCGGAAAGCAGCACAGGGGCCCCACCCACCAACGGAGTAAAGGAGAGTGTTATGAGCCAAGAGATTCGAAGGATCGCAAGAAGGATGTACGCCTCCCGGCGTGCGGGAGTTCCGTGGGCACTGATCATCGCCCTGTTGACCGTCGTCGCTGGCACCGCTTATGGCCAGCCTGCCCTGCCCGCATCGGGGCAGATCGGTTCGCCGCCAGACCCTGTCGCCACCTACGTCCAATATCATCGCCCCGAGCATGACTGGGCCGCGCTGCAAATGCAGAAGCCACCGCGCGTGCGACGGGTCGCCATGGACCCCAGGCAGCGCGAGTTGGAATCCGAACTCGACCGGTTGCGCGAAGAGATCGCCGCGGTGGAGGGCCGGATTGCGGAGCTGGATCAGGCCAAGCGGCGCGGGCGCATCACGGTCGAGCGACCGAAGCCGAGGAGACTCAGGCCGGATGCGCATGTCGACGAGTTGAACCGGCACCGTGAGGAACTCGCCGAGCGGGCGCGACACGTGGAGATGGAACTGGAAGAACTGCACCGGCACCTGGAAGACCGCGGGCGTGACCTCGAAAATGAACTGCATGGCATCCAGGAAGAAATGGAAGAGTTGATGCGGCGGCGCGACGAGCTGGCCGAACGCGCCCACCAGCACGAGATGGAACTGGAGGAACTGCGCAACAACACCGAGCGACGGCAGGATGAACTCAACATGGAATTGCGCGAGATCCACGAGCGGATGCGCGGCATCGAAGAAGAACTGGCGCGCATCGAGCGCGAGCGCCAGGAACGCCGGCGCCGTCTGTTGAACGAGGTGCGGGGCCAGACCCAGGAACTGCGTGAGCAATTGCGCATGCTCGAGGAGCGCGCCGAGCGCATGCAGCGGGCGCTGGACGAGTTGGGTGACGACGACGCCGAGGCCTGGGAGCTGCGCCGCGCGCTGGACGAGACCCGCGAGCAGATCCGCCTGATCGAAAGGCAACTGGGCGGGCGCCGCGCGCCGCTGCCCCAACCGCCGCGGCGCTGGCCCAAGGCGGCACCGTCCGAACCCGACAACGGCTGCGCAGAACTGACCGAACAAATCGAAGCGGCCAAGCTCGAACTGGCGGAGTTGCGGAAGGCCGCCGAGGAAATCAGCGCGCAACTGAAGCGCTGGCGTCTGTACGACCACCCCGGCACCGTCGGCAGCGCCGGACAATGGTGGTACTGCCACTAGCCCGCCCGACACCACCTTCGCACGTTCAAGGGCCCCCTGGGATCACCCCGGCGGGGCCCTTTCTTGTGCCCCAGAGCCTCCGAAGACCCACATCCAACTTTTTTTCATTTTTTGCTTGAAAAGATACTATGGTCCATAGTACGATGCCCCATGGTAGTACTACCGAGTATTCTTGAGAAACGGAGGTTTGACCGATGAGCAGGATCTCAATCGACGATCTGGGCGAACTTCAACGGGCGGTCATGGAGACCGTGTGGGAGTGCGGCGAGGCCAGCGTCCACCAGGTGCGCGATCACCTGGCAGCCCGGAAGAGACTCGCCTACACCACTATCCTGACCACGCTCCAGAAGCTCGAAAAGGTCGGCTGGCTCGATCACCGCGCCGAGGGCAAAAGTTATGTCTACTTCCCCACGCGCAGTCGCGAGCAGGCCGGCGCCGGATCGGTCAAGCGGTTCCTCAAGCGCGTCTTCGATGGGGACGCCGTTGCGATGTTCCAACATCTGATTCGCGAGGGCGATCTCAGCGAAGGCGATCTGCGCGAGGTGCGGAAGATGATTGAAGACAAACGGAAGGAGATGCGGAAATGATGGGCGAGATGGTCTCCGAGTATCCCCTGTGGCTCTTGCTGTTGATGCAAGGCACCGCCTGCCTCGTCTTAGGGTTGGTGGGCAGCTACGCACTGAAGCGCCGCGCCTCACGCGCGCATCAGGTCCTCGTGTTCGCGCTGCTGGCGGCAGTGCTGATGCCGGCCGCGTATCTGGGCGTCAGGCATTTCGAGTTGGGCGTGCTGGCCGCTGAGGCTCCGGGCGCCATCGAAACACCTCGCGCTCCGCAGCCGGTTGCCGCCGAAGTGTGGACCGAGGCACCCGAAGCGGAGGCGGTCGAGCCAGCCACGGTTGCTGTCGAGACGCCAACGCCAGCCCGCGCGCCTTCTGTAGATCTTGCCCGGGCCCTGCATTTGCCTTGGCGCGTGATCCTGCTGACCTGTTGGGCGATAGCCATGTTAGCGCTGGCGACTCGCTTGGCCCTTCGTTTCATTCTGGGCGTCTTCTTGTTACGAAACGCTCGACCCGTAGACACGATCCATATCCGTCAGGCCTTGGATGAGGCCTGTGAACGCATGAGTGTGACTGGCCCGGTGAGCATTCGGGCTAACAGCAATCTGCGCAGTCCCGTCATCTGGTGTTGGAGTCGCTTTCCCGCCTTGCTGGTGCCGACTGACGCTGTGCCAGGCGCCGGCGCGCGCGACTGGGTGGGCGTGTTCTGCCATGAATTGGCGCACCTGAAGCGGCGCGATCATGTGACGGGATTGTTCGCGGAACTGCTGATCTGTCTGGCCCCCTGGCATCCGTTGCTGTGGTGGGCCCGGAAGCAACTGCTCCGATTCAGTGAAGAGGCCTGTGACGATTGGGTCCTGGCCGGCGGACAGATCGGAGTGGACTACGCCGAATCCCTGCTGGAGCTGTCGCCCCAGCCTGAGTTGGCCTTCGTGCCAACCGTTGTTGGAAAGGAAAAGACCATGAAAGCGAGAATACGCAGAATCGTACAGGAGAGGTGTGGCAACCCTCACATCGGCCGCCGGTGGGCGACGATCGTTACCATCCTGGTGCTCGGCATGGCTGTCGGTGTGGCCTTTGCCCAGCGCCGCCCCGCGTCACGACCGGAAATCGAACACCAGGAACAGCGTGAATTGATGATCGCGGGACGGCGCAACGTCCTGAACCGCCTGCTCGAACAACTCGTCGACCAGACTCACGAGCTTGAAGCAGCTCTCCGCGAGCGTGGCGACGATCCCGGCGAGGACGGCTATGTGATGCGCGCCGAGTTGGATGCCCTGCGCGAGCACATCGGCATCGTCGAGCGCCAACTGCGCAATCTGGACCGCCGCGAGTGGCCCCGCGCCGAGGCCGGTGAACGCAGCGCCGAGGAAGAAGCGAAGCAACTCGAAGAACATCTCAAGCGGCTGACAGAAGTCCGCGAAGAGGCAATCGACAACGTGCGTCACCTGGAGATGGAACTCGAAACACCCGGTGACCGCCAGGGCGAGCCCCGGGAACGACTCGAGCGCCGGCTGCGCCAGGAGCAGGCGAGACTGGATAGGCTCACTCGGGAGCAGAAGCGACTCGAACACCAGGTTCAGATCGAATCGCGTCCGGAGGCCGAGCGAGCCGAGAAGGTCCAAGCGATGGCGCGTCTCCGTGCCCGCGAGGCCCGCGAACGAGCCCAGGTCGAGGACGAACACAGGCGGAATCTCAGCCAACACCTGCGCGAACTCCAAAGGCACGCCCGCGAAACCGAGCGCGATCTGGACCGCATCGACGACCAGGACAGCATCGAAGCCCGCGAACTGCGTGCCAAGCTCAACACAACTGGCGAAGCGATGGCTCAGATCGAGCAGGAACTGTCGCGGCTCCGCGCCGAGACCGCCCGCGCCGAGGCCGAGCGTGCCGCCCGCTCAACCAGTGCCCGGGCTACCTCGCGAAGCCGACAAGCGTCTGCACAGGCCCCGCTTCAAGGAGGGAGTTTCCACAACCTGCTGGCACAGATTCGCCAGACCGAGGAAGAACTCAAGGCCGCCCGGAAAGAAGAGGATCGCCCCGGAGTTGAGCGACTCCGACGCCAGCTCGACCTACTGCACGCACAGCGCGAATTCCTCGAACGCAACCCTGGCTACAGAGACGAGTTCGTCGCTCGGATCTTTGCACTTCAGCATACCGCACCCCAGGACGCCTCCAGCATCCTCGCGCGCGCCCTCGGCGGTTCCGCGTCGGTAAAGGCCCTCGCCAATAGGCAGTCCCTGGTGGTCGTCGGCACTCCCGACGCCCAGGCTCGGGCAGAGCAGTTGCTCGTTGAACTCGATGTCCCTGCCCAGGAGCGTGGGAGAAAACTCCAGGTCGAGGTCGAAGAGTTGCGCGGCAAGGTCGACGGCATGCACGAAGAGATGGCCCAAATGCGCGAGATGCTTCAGGAACTACTCCGGCGCCGCCAAGTCGAGAAAGAAGAAGAAATCCAGGAATTCAAGGAGTACTGACAGCCTTTCTGTAGACGGGTGGCAGCGTCAAGGCCACAGGCCTTGGCGATGGGATCGCTGGAATGCGTAGCAAACCATCGCCAAGCTGCGCTTGACGCTGCCACCCATTCAGGCCCCCTCTCCCCAACTGATCGCAGGGCGATGCCCCTCCCCGCCAAAAATTCCTGCCTATGTACGAATTTTTTCGTTGATGCACTACGAATTCGTTCGTATATTTGCCGATAGAGACAGCGGTATGGAAAGGCGGCGATCAGCAACCAACAGGAGAAACCCATGGCACGACACAAGCGTCCCGGCCCGACGGATCGAGAATTGGCGATACTGAGCGTCCTCTGGCAGCGTGGGCCCAGCACGGTCCGCGCGGTCCATGAGGCGTTGCAGGGCGATAGCGAAACGGGCTATACCACCACGCTCAAACTGATGCAGATCATGGCCGAGAAAGGCCTGCTCTCGCGCGAGGACGCGGGGCGCAGCCATATCTATACGCCCGCGATTTCGCAAGAGCGGACCCAGAAGCAGGTCGTGGGCGAGATGCTGGAGAAGGTCTTCGCCGGCTCGGCGGAGAAACTCGTCATGCGGGCCCTGTCGGCCAAGAAGGTCTCGGCCCAGGAACTGAAACGGATTCGCGCGATGCTGGATAAGATCGAGGGAGCCTAATCATGGCAACGCTGGAGAACCTGCTGTCGCCAGCACTGGTCGAGCGGCTGGGCTGGACGTTGATCCACTTCGTGTGGCAGGCCGCCGCGGTCGCTTTGTTGCTGGCCATTGTCTTGCGAATCCTGCGCAAATGCAGCGCCAGCATGCGCTATGTCGTGGGATGCCTGGCCTTGCTGCTGATCGTCGCACTGCCACTGGTGACGATGGCACTGGTCGAGGTCTCGGAGCCCGTCGCGGAGGCGGGCCCCGCCCCGATTCCCACACCCGTTCCGGAAACGACACCCGTGGCAGTAATCGAGGTGGCCGAGCTGCCCGCCATGCAGATCGACGCACAGCCTCTGGAGATGCCCAAGGTGAGCGCCCCCTGGACGCAGCGGGCCGTGACGGCGCTGGAGCCCGCCTTGCCTTGGCTGGTCCTGGGCTGGCTGCTGGGTGTCTTCGGCCTCTCGGCCTGGCATCTGGGCGGCTGGGCCCAGTTGCAGCGGATGAAGCGGCGCATGGTCAGCGAGGTCGCCGCTTCGTTGCAGGCGAAACTTGCGGAATTGGCGGCCGCACTGGGTATCAAGCGCGCCGTGGCGCTGCTGGAATCGGCGCTGGTCGATGTGCCAACAGTGATCGGTTGGATCAAGCCCGTGATATTGCTACCAGCCAGTGCCCTCTCGGGTTTGAGCCCCGAGCAACTCGAAGCCATCCTCGCGCACGAACTGGCGCATGTCCGCCGCTACGACTATCTCGTCAACATCGCGCAAACCGTGATCGAGATCCTCGGCTTCTACCATCCGGCCCTCTGGTGGATCTCGCACAAGATCCGGGCCGAGCGCGAGAACTGTTGCGACGACCTAGCCGTGCAGGTCTGTGGTGATTCGCTGCGTTACGCCCGCGCTTTGACGTGTCTCGAAGAGATGCGCCATCATCACTCAGAGCTGGCCGTAGCCGCCAGCGGCGGCAGCCTCGTCGCCCGCATCGGCCGTCTGCTGAGCCGCCCCGCCGCGGATGACCGCCGCTTCACCTGGCTGCCCGGCCTGATCGCCCTGCTCCTGGTGGCCGCCGCCATTATCCCCACCGCCCTCGTCCTGGCCGCACCCAACCGACGGCAGCCGGAGCCTTCCGCGCCGCAGAACGCAGAAGCAGCAGCAGAAGAGCCAACCCGCGTTATCCTGGACATCCGCACCGTCTTTGTCCACGACGACAAGATCCTGGGGCCGGACGTGGTTGCCTCGTTGCGAAGTATCCTTGGCCCTACAGATGCTCCAACGTATCTCGATGCACGGAACGATATCACCGCCAACGATCTATTTGCCACACAGGTTGCCAAGCGTACACTGCCCAACCAGACCGCGCTGACCCTGACCGATACACTTTACAGGGGCGGATACGTGCAGTACGTCTCCAACCCGCAATACCTGGCGCAGGCCGGGCGACAGACCCACATATCTCTCGCCTATGATCGTGCGCCGCTCGTCACAACCCCTCTTACCCCCTTTGAAGTCAAAATGAAAGAGCTCTGCGCGGGCCTGGCACTGGATGTGACTCCCAACGTCAGCGACAACGACGAGGTATTGCTCAAAATCAATGTGGAACAAGCTGACCCTGAACACGCCGGTGGGGAAGACGTCTCACGACGCGCGGCTGGGAAGACCATCGACCGCCTTGCCATACTGCACAGTGGCGAGTGTTGTACGCTTCCTGTCGCGTCACCGATAAGTACAGAGCTTCCCGGGTCGCTGTACGTCATCGTCACGACGTGGATCCACAGAGTCGAAGCGGAGGCTGCGAAGAAAGCGGCGTCAAACGAAGACGAGGAGCAGCGTCCGCAACCGATGGCGGAGGCCAAGACGTCGCCTCAGGCGGAGGGAGACCCGCAGAGCGGGACCAGGATTATCATCGACTACATATTTGCCAAAGTACTGACGGAGAAGGGGTTGGACCATGAGACGACCGTGGGCATCCAGGACCTTCTCGGCGCCGAGCAGGCGCAGGCACTGGACGACGTTGTCGATTTCGGCTCGCAGCCGAAGGCGACACTGGGTGAATTCTTGCGTGCGCATGTCGTCGGAAAGCCTCTGACGTCGTCGACCACCGAAGCACTCATCGATCTGCTGGAATCGCGGGGGTACCTGAAGCGAGAGAGCCGGCCGCAAATCCTGACGTCCAACAACCAGCAGACCCAAATGAACGTCACGGCCGCAGAGCAATCCACACTCGAAGAGCACCCGAAAGCGGCGCTCCAGCAAGTCGAGTTGGGGACCTTCGTACAGGCGACGCCGCACTTCGCTCCGGAGGCTGCCGACCGCATCACACTGGAGATCGCGGCCAAGTGGACCGAGTTGGCTGGAGTACCGCCAGCGGGCAAACTGCCGACGGTCAGTACGACGGAGATGGCCTCGACAGTGACTGTACCGAGAGACCGCTTCTTCGCGCTGCTGTTGGAGCCCGACGGCGCGCGCACCACGCCGCAAGCAGATCGTCAGGCCAAGCTCGTGTTGTTCCGGGCCGATTGTCTCGAGCCCCCGGTGCAACAGCGTAGCGCGTCGGTCCCGCCCGCTCCGCAGAGCGAAAGCCAGCCGCGTCAAGTGCTGCTGGATGTCCAGATCGTGGAGATGGAGGGAGACAATCTCAGGGATCTGGGTATTGAGTGGGGTTCCCCTCGGATCAGCGCCGGGTCGTTCGGCGCTGCCGGGGCGAGCGGCCTGCCCTGGGGAGTCCAAGTTGGGTATACGCCCGACCGGGAATTCACGAACGCGCTGCAAGTCGCCTTGCGCCGGCTCCACGACCAAGGCCGCGTTCGCTTCCTGGCGCGTCCACAGATTACCGCGATCGACGGTCGGCAGAGCCGCCTGGCCATCACCTCGGACGACCGGTACCTATCGACACCTGGGCCGACAGCGACCGATCCGCAGCCGCCGTCGGAACTGGTGACGGTGACCTCGGGCACTACTCTGTCGGTCACGCCAACGGTTCGTGACAATGATGAAATCACTCTGGAAATAGCCACTGAACACAGCGACAGCATCCCGCAACCGGCGCCCGCCCTGCCCATGGTGACGCGTCGCACGAGTCGAAACGTCGTGACCGTCCAGAACGGCGGCACCGTCGCCCTGGCCGGGTTCAGCGATTCGAAAGCGCAAGTCGCTATCCTCGTGACCGCGGCGCTGGCCCCCGAACACAACGCATCACCTCGGCCGGCTGCGAGTTCCGTCGCCTTGCCTCCAGCCACCTCCCCTTTGACGCCAGGGGTGCCGGGCACGTCGGAGACATCGCCGAGACGCTTCGTTCACACCGATGTGAACGACCAGATCGATCGGGAGTTTGGCTTTGAAGAGCTGATCCACTCGGAGCAGAATCGGTGGACAGTCACGAAGCCGTATATGGATTTGTTTGGCAGCAACTTTCGGTGTACCGTCGCCGCCGAGCGAGGTCGGATTCAACTCGAGACGGTAGCGGACCAAACGACTCCAGGCGACGCGACATTCTCGGGCAACGTGATTGTCGACATCAGGCCGGCCGGACCTAAGGGCCCTGTGACGTTCGCGCTGTATGTGGATAAGCTGACCTATGACGCGGAGAAGGGCTGCCTGTCCAGTTCCGGACCGGTTCGCTTCGTCTGCGGCGGGACCGAATTCATCGGCCGGGGTCTGGAACTGTACTGCCGCCTGGCGCCAAGTCGGCCCGCGGGCGACCGTATCAAAACCATCGGCAGCGTGAGCCTGTATATGACTCCGTCCAACGCTCTCATCGTCACACTCGATGACCGCCAGAGCGCATCAGAAGCAGCGCAGGTGCGCGTGCAGGAAGGACAGAGCGCCCCGTCGAGTCAGAACACGGGCTTTCACATTCGCCTGGACTTCACGGTGCTGAAGGTCGCGGCTGACGCGAGACTCGACGCGGAGACCGCCGCGCAGGCATCAAGATGGCTGTCGGCGGCCGACAGCAACGAGACCGCTGCGAACGCCTGGCCCCTGAGTGAACTGCGGAAGCACACGGTGGATCAGCTCCTGGAAACGCTCCAGCGCGAGGTGCCGGCCGAGTCCTTCGGAACCTTCGTCGACCTGCTTACGTCCCGGCGGTACGCGACCGTGCTGTTCAATCCAGCCCTGGTGGTTGCCGAGGGTCGGCAAGCGGAGATCGCGGTGTCAGATGAGGTGAAGCTCGCGGTCGTCGCGGAAGCGGAAAGCGATGGACACGCCGTCCGCATGGCCACGAGACTCGATCTAACCGTGCGTGACCCCGTGTCCCAGCCGAACGACCCAGAGGCCGGGCCTGAGAGCGCCCCCGTTACCTTCCAAACCAACGGTAGCCTGGCCATACAGTGGGCGAACAACCGCGGCTATGCGTTGCGGCGTTTGACCAATACCGCTACCGCGGCGACTGCCAAGGCAACCACCGATATCTATTACCTCCTGGTCCGTCCGGTTCTCGTCGTGCCCCTGAAAGCGTCGAAAGCAATGGCGTCCACCGCCTTCGAGCGAGACCTGCTTAAGGTGCTTGACGAGATCGCCACCCGCACCGGCCAGAGGATCCAAGTGGATGAGACGGTCAAGCCCCAACCGGTCGCCGCGGACCTGGAGACCGTGGGCTTCGTCGAAGTCGTCTTGCCCCGCGTTCTGGAAAACACGCCGTACATTTACAGAAGGCTAGGCGACGATGCCTATCTCGTCTATCGTCCCATCACGGCCACATTCAGAGGCGACGACCTGCCCCAGGCGATTCAGGACATCGCGTTTAAGGCGGGCGTAACCATCGTCAGCGACCCCAATGTATCCGGAGAGATATATGCCGACCTCCGGGATGTGCCCCTGGAGACAGCTTTGGACATCCTGCTGGCCGGCAGTCCCTTCGTCGCAACAAAGAGACCCGACTACTATCTCGTGGCAGAGCGAGATGCCGTTGAGCAGGAGGCGGTCTCAGTCGAGGCGCGATTTGTGTTGCTGGACAAGGCGCTGATGGAGGCCTTGCAGCGTGGGCTGCCGATCGAGGGGGTGACGGCTTCGGAAGATGTCAACGCCTTACACGCCATCGGCGCCGATCTTCTGGCCAACGAAACGCCCTTGCTGGGACCGGCACAAGTCGAATTGCTCCTGACAGCCGTGCGCGGATACGGCGGTAGTAAATCACTGGCCGCACCACGGGTGACGGTACCGGATGGCGAATCGGCCAGCTTCAGTCTGACTGAACCGCTCGACTATGTCAGCGGATATCGTGAGCCGAACGACGCGTCCGGAGACCCCATCCCCCTGTCCCAGTCGAGGAACATCGGCGTCGCCTTCGACGTGACACCCCGACTCATCGAGAACGACAACGTCCGAGTGGGATTCGATATGGAGATCAACTCCCTGCTCGACATGCAGACAGCGATGTACCAAGGCACATACAAATATGACATTCCCGTCTTCGAGACAGTCGCGATACAGACCGAGATCGTCATACCGGACGGCCACACTGTCATGATTCGTGGCGGAGAGATGCGGTCCCTGCACGGCACCCAACCCAGCAAGGATCAGCCCGACAGACATCTAATCATTCTGATCAAGCCGCAGAAGACGGAGATCTCACCGGTCGCTTCGGCGCCTTCGATGTCAAGCGAACTGAACTTCGGCCCAGGCGGCATGATGGGTGGCATGGGCGCGTTTGGGCCGGAGACAACGCCGCGCATGCGTCGCCCGTACCGGGGCCGATCAAGACAACATGGCCTCGGTCAAGGTTTTGCGGTGACGTCGCAGCCACTTGGTCTTGCGGACGATCATCTGAAGAAAGTCGACGCCGGAGTGATACCCGAAGTAACCGGTGGCGGCCACTGGCAAGACCGCCTCGGCGATCATCGCCTCGATCATCAGATCGACCAGACTGCCGAGTTTACGCTGGCTGAGCTTTAGCACCTCGCGATAACCCGCGAGGAACTGGAACAACCTCGTCTCGTCGAAGGCGTCGGGCCACTGCGCCGGGTCGGGATGGTCCCCGATGATGGAGAACTGGAGCATCCCGTTGGCCAGATCCGTCACCGGCGGCGCGATCCGAATTGAGTCGAAGTCGACCACCCCTACCACCTTGCGACTGGAGAAGAGCAAGTTGCCCGGATGCCAATCGCCGTGAACGACCTGCCGTTTCCAGGAGGCGTAGCCCAGCTTGTTGACCCGCGCGGCCGAGCGATCGTAGCGGACCAGCAGCGATTCGGTCACGGCGGTCGTGCGTGGCGCCGAACCGGCGCGCTTGTCATTGCGAATCATCGTCAGATGCTGACGGACGGTGGACGCGTCGTGAAAGCTGCCGCGGAACGGCTCGTAATCGTGCGCGAAGTCACTCAAGCGCTGATGGAGGTTCGCCAGTTGCCGGCCCGCGTCGGCCGTCGCCTCGGGCGAGGCGTCGCAGCGCGAGCCAGTGACATAGCTGAACAATTCGTAGATGTGATTGTCGACGTTGAGAACCGTCTTATGCTCGTCGCTGGTCATCAACAATGAAGTGACGGGAAAGGCGCGGCTGGCCAGATGTCTCTGCACGGCGTGGGCGAACGCGACGCGGGCCAGGTCATCACGGCCGCGCGGCCGACGCTTGAGGAGGAAGGTGCCCTTGTCCGCCCGCACAATGACTTTGGGGGCCCGCCGATTGCCGGCCGCCAGGGGCTTGACGCGATGCACGATGCCCACGTCGTAGTGACTCAAGACGCGAACCAGTTCCTCGGATGAAAATTTGGCTCCTCCTCTGGGCATTGGAACGTTTCTCAGATGCAGATCAACAGCACACCACGGGATACGGAAAGATCGCCCGTCGCTCTAGAACGCCAGCATCACCACGATGATCCCGACGGCCACCGCCGCGACGGTCCCCAGGATCACAGCGGCCATCTTGTAGCGTTCGATCCGTTCTTCGATATCGGCGGCGTCCTCGCGTTCGACCGTGTCCCCTTCCTCCAGCCGTTCCAGCACGGAGACATCGAAGCGTTTGTGCGCCTGGAGCGGCGCGTGTCCCTCACGCAGCGATTCCAGGTCCGTGAGCAGTTCTTCGACGTTGTTGTAGCGATCCTCGCGGCGCTTGGCCATCATGATCTCGATCACTTCCGAGACCCCGGCCGACAGCGTCGTGTTGATATGGTCCGGCGGAATCAACTTCTCGCGCAGGTGCTTCTTCATGATCTCCGAGGAATCGTCGCCCGTGAAAGGCACCTGCCCGGTGACCATGTGATAGAACGTCGCACCGAGGCCGTAGATATCCGCCCGGCCGTCGATGTCGATTTTGCCGCGAATCTGCTCGGGGGCGATGTAGTACGGCGTCCCGTAGGCCTTGCCGGCCTCGCTCTGGGCCGCCTCGATGTCCGTCGTCTCGCGGGCCAGACCCATATCCGCCAGCTTCACCACCCCTTGCTGGTTGATCATGATGTTCTTGGGTTTGACGTCGCGGTGGACCAGCCCGTGCGAGTGGGCGTGCGTCAAGGCGTGGGCCACCTGGATGATGATCTCGATGGCTTCCTTCTCGCCGAACGCGCCCTCGGCAATGTCGTCGGCGATCGTCTTGCCCTCGACGTACTCCATCACGAAGTAGTGGTACCCGCCGGCCTCGCCGACGTCGATGGCCTGGACGATGTTCGGGTGGTTGAGCTTGCCGGCGGCCTGCCCTTCCTTATAGAACCGCTGCACGTATTCGGGGTTCTCGGTGAAGCGCCGGGGCAGAACCTTGATCGCGACGGTACGGTTGAGACTGAGTTGTTTGGCCTTGTAGACGAAGGCCATCGCCCCGGCTCCCACCTTGCCGAGGATCTTATAGCCCGGGATCTGGTGAACCGCGGCCTTGTTGTCGCGTATACTCCGCTTGAGCCGATCGGCCTGAGAGGCCGTGATGTAACCCAGCTCGATCAGCAGTTCCTGGAGCATGACAGGATTGACCTTGCGGCGTTCCTGCAACTCCTTGATGGAGTCGCGCAGCTCCCGGTTGGTGCAGAGCCCCTGGTCGACCGCCATCTTGCCAAATACTGTATCGTAGCTGGTTTCGCTTGTCATTGGGAATCCCCCAGGTACCCCGGGGGCCGTATCCTTACGCCGAGAAGCCTGAGTGCCGGCTCCGGTGGTCACATCCGATAACACCACCGCCGGTATCCATTATCAATTTATGAAAGCCCGTGTCAAAAAAAAACTACGCATTTTGCCTCCGGGACAGCCCTATCACGAACTCAATCGGCGGTTTTGGTATACGGATTTAACGGTTTCTGCGCCGAGCCCGGAGATATCGCACCTTTTTGCACTTCACTTTTAGGGTTGACCTGACGGTAAAGACCGGTAAACTTACTCGTTTACAGAAACGAACGTCAGGCAAGGAAGGACTGATAGGAGATTTCAGGTGGCATATCATTGCGTCGTACTGGTCAAACAAGTGCCGGATACGCAACGGATTACCGGCCAGGTGATGAACGACGACGGCACGGTGAACCGTGCGGCATTGCCGGCCATTTTCAACCCCGAGGACCTCAACGCGCTGGAGTTGGCGCTCGAGATCAAGGATCGTTTCGGCGGCCGCGTGACGGTCGTCACCATGGGCCTGCCCGGCGCGACCCGCGTCCTGCGCGAATCGCTCTACCGCGGCGCCGACGAGGCCATTCTCGTCACCGACCGGCGCTGCGCCGCCAGTGACACCCTGGCGACCAGCTACATTCTCAGTTGCGCCGTCAAGAAGCTGGACCACGACATCGTGCTGTGCGGCCGTCAGGCCATCGACGGCGACACCGCCCAGGTCGGTCCGCAATTGGCTGAGAAGCTGGACCTGCCCCAGATTACGTATATTGAGGCGTTGGAAACCCTTTCAGGCGAAGAGATTACAGCCCGGCGCAACGTCGGCAACGGCTGGCAGCGCGTCAAGGGCAAGCTGCCTGTTCTGCTGACGGTCGTCGGTGACGCCAATGCCCCCCGCGTCGCGGCCGCCAAGCAACTGATGAAATACAAGAAGGCCCGCACCCGCCTGGAGATCGCCGACGAGATCCGCGCGATGAATCCGGATGCCGTCGAGGCGGAAATGGCCGAGCTCATCGAGACGCGTTGCGAGGCCCTGGAAGCGAAGGGCCTGCTCATCAAGCACTGGGACCTGGACTATCTGGAGGCCGACCTGGCCTGGTGCGGGCGCAACGGCTCGCCCACCAAGGTCCATCGCATCCAGAGCGTGGTTCTCGCAGCCAAAGAGAGCAAGGACGTCGAGCCCACCGAAGAAGGAATCGCCGGCATGATCGGCGAACTGATTCAGGACAAGATCATCGCGTAGGTAGCGCGTGAGGGGGCCAAGGCATCCCCCAGATTCTGCGCCAGATGGATGATCTCTGAGATCACAAGATTCACTTTGCGAATTCGGGTATTCCATGATTGATGTGAATAGAGAAGGCGAAGTATGGGTGTTTGCCGAACAACACGGCGGGACCCTGGAAGAGACACCAATCGAGCTGATGAGCAAGGCTCGGCACCTGGCGGACACCCTGGGCGCGAAACTGGGCGTTCTGCTGCTGGGCGACGCCGTCAAGGACCTCAGCCAGCGACTGATCCAGTTCGGCGCCGACAAGGTGTACCTCGTCGAGCACCCGCTGCTGGAAGCGTTTCAAACCAACAGCTACGCCAAGGTCATTCTCGATCTGATCCACAAGCACAAGCCGCAGATCGTGCTTTACGGCGCGACCGTCTCTGGCCGTGATCTCGCGCCGCGGATCGCCAGCGCCGCCAAGGCCGGGCTGACCGCCGACTGCACCGATCTTCAGATCGGCAACCACGAGATCGCCAAGACCAAAGAGGTGCATGAGAACCTGCTCTTCCAAATCCGCCCGGCGTTCGGGGGCAACATCATCGCGACGATCATCAACTACGATCGTTGGCCCCAGATGGCGACGGTCCGCGAGGGCGTGATGCCCATGCCCGAGCCCAACGTCAACCATCACGGCGTGATCGTCACCGAGACGGCCGCCGTCGGTCAGGACGATTTGCCCCTGGAGATCCTCGAAGAGCACCGCCGGGCCAAGAAGGTCGACCTGAAAGCCGCCCGGCTCATCGTCGCCGGCGGGGCCGGGGTCGGCAGCAAGGAGAATTTCAAGCTGATCTGGGACCTGGCCAACTGCCTGGGTGGCGCGCCGGCCGCGACGCGTCCGGCCGTCGATCTGGGCTTCATCGACCACGACCATCAGGTCGGCCAGACCGGCACCACCGTGCGCCCGAGTCTGTATATCGCCGTCGGGATCAGCGGCGCGATCCAGCACCAGGCCGGCATGGCCCAGAGCCAGAAAATCGTCGCCATCAACAACGATCCGGACGCACCGATCTTCAACGTCGCTCATTATAAGATCGTGGGCGATCTGAACGAGGTCGTGCCCCGCATGATCAAGGCGATCAAAGAGAAAAGCATAAAGGACTGACCCCACAGCGAGCAGGATAACTATGGGCAACTTCTACCGAGACAACGACGATATCCAGTTTCTCTTCCAGCACATCAACCTGGGGCAGTTGGCCTCGATCATCGAGGAGGACTTCCGCTTCGGCGGCGAGTTCGACTACGCCCCGGACAACGCCGAAGAGGCCGTGCAAAACTATGACATGGTCCTGGAGGCCCTGGGTGAGCTCAGCGCCGATTTCATCGCGCCGCGGGCCGAGGACGTCGACCGCCAGGGCAACACCCTGAACGAAGACGGAACCGTCACCCGGGCCCAGGGCATCGCCGAGGCGCTGGAGAAACTGGCCCAAGCTCAGGTGATGGGCTTCACCCTGCCCTACCGGTTCGGCGGCCTGAACTTCCCCAACCTGACCTATTCCATTGCCACCGAGATCATCTCGCGTGCCGATGCGTCGCTGATGAACGTCTTCGGGCTCCAGGGGATCGCCGAGACGATCAACGCCTTTGCCGACGAAGACATCAAGCAGGTCTATCTGCCGCCGTTTGCCGAGGGCAAGGTTACCGGGGCCATGGTTCTGACGGAACCGGACGCCGGCTCGGACCTCCAGGCGGTCAAGCTCAAAGCCTTTCAGGACGACGAGGGCAACTGGTTCCTGCACGGCGTTAAGCGCTTCATCACCAACGGCTGCGGCGACGTCCTGCTCGTGCTGTCGCGCAGCGAGCCCGACCGCAGCGGCGGACTGGGTCTGAGCCTGTTCGTCTGCGAACCGGGCCCGACGGTGCACATTCGCCGGCTGGAAGACAAACTCGGCATCCACGGCTCGCCCACGTGCGAGATCTTCTTCGACAACACGCCGTGTCAGCTTATCGGCGAGCGCAAGCGCGGCCTGGCCCCCTACGTCGCGACCTTGATGAACGGGGCCCGCATCGGGATCGCCGCCCAGTCGATGGGCATTGCCGAAGCGGCCTACCGCATCGCCCGCGATTATGCCGCCAGCCGCCGGCAGTTTGGCGTCGCCATCGAGAAGCTCCCGGCGGTGCGCGACCTGCTCATCGACATGAAGATCGCCGTCGAGGCCGGCCGGGCCCTGCTCTACGACACCTCGCGCGTGGTCGACCTGGCGGTCGGGTACAACAAGCGCGTCGAAGAGAACCCGCCGGAAGACAAGGCGGAACTGAAAGCACTCAAGAATCTGGCCCGCACCTACAAACGCTTTGCCGGTCTGCTGACGCCCATGAGCAAGTACTTCTGCTCGGAGATGTGCAACACCGTCGCCTACGATGCTATTCAGGTCCTCGGCGGCAGCGGTTACATGCGGGACTACGCCAGCGAGCGGCACGCCCGCGACGCCCGTATCACGACGATCTACGAAGGGACCAGCCAGTTGCAGATCGTCGCAGCCGTCCGCGGGGTGTGCAGCGGAACCCTGGAGAAATACCTGGGCGAGCTGACGGCGCTCGAGTACGACGCCGAGGTCAAGGATCTGCTCGACAAACTCGCCGAAGGGACCGAACAGCTCAAAGCCGCCATCGAGTTCACCAAGAGCAACGGCAACGACTACATGGACCTCTACGGCCGGGCCCTGACCGACGTCGCGATCGACCTGGTCAACGGCTACCTCTTCTGCGGGCAGGCCAGCACCAAAGTCACGTTGGAGGTCCCCGTGGCACCGAACGGCTCGCCCGACAACGGCGCCACCATCTCCATGAAGCAGCGCAAAGCCATGATGGCCCGGCGCTACGTCGAGAAGAACGCACCGAAGATCAAGGCGCTGACCGACATGATTTGCCAGGGAGACAAATCCACGTTCAGCGACTACGAGGCCTTGATCGGGCCGGTCCCGGAATTGTAACAGAGAGACACGCCGCCATGCTGGAAGCCGTGATATTCGACTTTGACGGGGTCATCACCGACTCCGAGATCCTGCATTTCCGCGCCTTCAACAACGTGCTGGCCCAACACGGCCTGGAACTGACCAAGAAAGAGTACTACACCAGGTACCTCGGGCTCAGTGACATCGATTGCTTCGGTACGCTGATCGACGAGGGCCGGCTCGGCATCGAGAAGGCCCAGGTCAAGGGCCTCATCCAGCAGAAGACCCGCGTCTTCGAGCAACTGGCCCGCACCGACGGCAAGATCATTGAAGGCGTGCGCGACTTCCTGGACATGCTCACGACCGCCCGCGTCCCGATCGCCATCTGCTCGGGCGCGCTGCGGGCCGAGATCGAGCTGATCCTCGAGGACGCCGGCCTGCGTCGTCTCTTCGATGTGATCGTCTCGGCCGAGGAAGTGTCGCGGGGCAAGCCCGACCCGGAAGGCTTCCTGCTGGCCTTGGAGCGACTCAACGAGACGGTGGTGACGCCGATTACGCCGGGCCAATGCATCGTCATCGAGGACTCGCACTGGGGTCTCAAGGCTGCTCACGCCGCGGGCATGCACACGATCGCCGTGACGAACACGTACGACGCCGAGCAGCTCAGCGCCGCTCACCGCGTGGTTCATCGGCTCAGCGACCTGGCCCTGGATGACCTGAACGGCTTGTGCCGCTGAAGCGCCCAGCGCTGCACACACTGATCATTTCTCAAAGAGCTACGCGAAGAGATCCGCCTCGCCGCTGGAGTGTACCAGGATCGTCGTCGGCATGGGCTCGAGCAACGCCGTCAACCGATCGTACAACGCCACCGACGACTCCCCCTCTATCGCATGCAACCCGAGGAAGATCGCGTCCACCTCGCCGGAGTGGCGCCGCAGCAACTCGCTGAACGGATCCGTCGAGACGACGACACAGGCCTCCGCCTTGATGCGAGCGGCCTCGATCAGCGACTTGACCGCCTGCATGGACGATTCGTGTCCCGCCGCGTCGCGCACCACGCGTAGGACCCGGACCTGGCTGTTGCGCCATTCCCAGTTCTGCGTCAACAGGTGGGCCAGCGTCGTCATTAACGACCCGTTCGCCTGGCCGCGCCACCAAATGTCGATCCGCCGCGTGTTGCGCACCACCGGCGGCAGACCCTTGTCCACCACGACCACCACGCTCTTGCCCAAGGCTACGATGTTGCGGATATGCCGGAAGATCGCCTCGGCCCGCTCGACACTGCGGGGCCAGCCGAACAGGACGGTGTTGGGCTTGAGCGGGCCGATCGAATGGGCCTGGGCCAGGATACGGATGCCCTCGTCGACATCCTCGGCAAAGATGACTTCCGGAAAAACGCCCAGTTCATTGTTCTTGAGCAGTTTCTCCATGGCCTGCCGCAGGCTCTCCACCCGAGCCGCAAAGGTCTCCAGGTCGCCCGAGATCACTTGGGCGGCCGTCACCAGTCCGCGTCCCCCTTCCATCCACGCGGCATACTTGATCAGCGGCATGTGCGTTTGCGTGTTGCCCGCCATGACGAGGAAGGTCGGGCGCCAGTTCTTCGGATGGGCCGTCATGCCGCGCAGTTTCTGGAGGACCCGTACGGCCAGGGCGTATTGGAACCCACGCCGGGCGTCGCCGAATGTTGAGCGGAACACGCGCCGACTCAGGTACACATAGATGCCGGCCACGACCAGCACTGCTACCGTGGCCGCCAGCGGATCGATGAGCATCATGGCCACGAAGCAGGCGAGAAAACCGAGCAGAGACGTGGTCCAGTGGTAGAACCGAAAGCGCGGCCTAAACGACGGGTTGGCGCCGAACGACTCGACGAAGGCCGCCAAGTTGACCATACCGTAGGTGCAGAGGAAGAACATACTGATGATCGAGGCGATCATGTCGAAAGCCGCCAGCGATTCCTGGCCGCTCGCCAACAGAATCACGATGATCGTCAGCCCCAGCGTCAGCGCCAGGCCGAGACGTGGTTCGTCACTGCCCTTCGAGCCGCGGGCAAAGGGGCCGAGGACGGGAAAGATCCGGTCGCGGGCCAGGGCCTGCAGGACGCGCGGGGCGCCGAGGAACGAGCCGACGGCGCTGGAGATCGTCGCGGCGAAGACCCCGCCGCTGACGAGGAAGCCGGCGCCGAGCAGGGCATGGCGTTTGAGCATGGCATACGGCTGCTCAACCAGATCGGTGCGGGCGGTGGAGCCGCCACAGAGAATGATCTCCAGCAGGTAGACGGTGAAGCCCACGGCGATGGCGGCCATAGTGCCGCGCACCAGCGAACGGGCCGGGTCCTTCAGATCGCCCGACATGTTCACGCCGGCCAGGATGCCGGTGACGGCCGGGAAGTAGATCGCAAAGACCACCCAGAAGCTAATGCTCGGGGCCGTATAGGACGGGCCCAGATTCGCACGGAACGTCTCCGGGTTGAAGCGCAACAACGCCCCGCCCAGAAAGGCGGTGATCGCCAGGGCCAGCAGCGCCATAACCACGTACTGGAAACGAATGGCCGCCCCCGAGCTGATCCAGTTGATCAGGAAGAGCACCGCGGCCGAACCGAGAGCGATGATGCCGAACCAGGGGACCAGGCCGGGAACGTCGGTGACGACCGCGTTGGTGAAACCCAGGATGTAAAACGGCACCGACAACGCCTGGGCCAGGAACAGGGCCAGGCCGATCGCCCCGCCGAACTGCGGGCCCAGGGCGCGGGAGATCAGGAAGTACGCCCCCCCGCCCGCGACCGGCGTGTTCGTCGCCACGGCGCTGAGCGACAGCGCCGTCAGCAGACTGATCGACTGGGCCACCAGCAGGATCAGGACTGTGTTGACGACCCCGGCCTGGCCGATCACGTAGCCGGCGCGCAGGAACATGATCACGCCCAGGATCGTCAAGATCGACGGCGTGAACACGCCCGCAAACGTGCCAAACTGATTCTTCTTCTGAGTCATAGACTACACTCTACTTACCGACCGGAGAGTATAGGGTTCACCGGGTCATGGCGACATCCCCTATATAGAGGTTCCCGCCCCCATGGGTATCGGCCAAATTGGCGTTGTTTGGCTTTGTTTTTTCGGTCCACCGGCGTTTTGAGGCCAAAAAAGGCGAAAAATTGGCTTTGTTTGGCGCCGTCCGTCGTGTGTGTTTCGTCTCGCATATCGCGTCGTGCGTATGGCGTGAAATGCCCCCGGTACCAACTCTCTCCGTCCTCTGCCCTCTGCCCTCCGGCCTTCCCCCCCCCCTGATGAACTCGCCGGTTGTCCATGTGCCCACCCATGCCCAGCCGTCGCGATTGACTGCGTGCAGTTCTGTCTTGAACCAGAACAAAAGTTTGGTAGCCATAATACATACCCAGCCGCCCGGCGTCAAGGCAAAATCCGAGAGTCAGGCGAGAATTTGTGGGGCGAGCGTCCCCGCTCGCCTGGTTGCGTCCGGTGGCAGACGCCAAATCGCAGGCCCGGTTCGTCGTGTGCCCGCAAGGGCATCTGGGTCAGGAAACGCCTCACGGCGTCACTCCAAGCGCGTCGGGTGGCAGCCGCAAGTCCGAAGGACTTGGGGATGGTCTCAAGGACACGCAGTTCTGGAATCCTGGTGGTCTGACCGAATCTCCCATCCCCAAGCTGCGCTTGAGGCTGCCACCCGGCCATTTGGCGATTCGCGGCCCAAGTGCTACAATAGATGGTGGTCGCGGGCCGAGACGAAATCGGAAGGGATTTTCCCGCAAATTGCGGAACAGCAGTGCCGCCGCGCGAATCCTGTTCTGTATCCATAGCCCGGCGTGCGTGCGACGCCGATTCGTCATCATAGCATAGCGTAACAACTTGGAAGGAAGCGACAATGGAGAGGAGAAGGCAGTTCTACTCTGTCGTGGTGGCTGGTGCGCTCATCCTGGCCCTGTGCAAACTGGCCCAGGCCCAATACGGCGGTGGCTCCGGCACGGCCGACGACCCCTACCTGATCTACACCCCCGAGCAAATGAACGCCATCGGCGCCGACCCCAACGACTGGGACCAACACTTCCAGCTCATGGCCGATATCGACTTGTCCCAATACACCGGCACCGAATTCAACCTCATCGGCAGCGCGTTCCCGACCGGCCGGGGAGACACGAGATTGGAACAGGCCTTTTCCGGGACTTTCGACGGCGACGGACACACGATCTCGAACTTCACCTATACCAGCGATGATGAAGGCTACATTGGCTTGTTCAGGGCCATCAGCGACCCGAACGCCGAAATCCGGAATCTGGGGATTGTCACCGCGAGGATTGACGCTGGGGGGGGAGGTAGTGTTGGTGCCTTGGTGGGTTATCTCGAGTACGCTGCGGTCACGAACTGCTTTGTTGAAGATGGGATGGTCACTGGTGACAACGGCGTTGGAGGCTTGATTGGCTCCATTCGGGGAGGTGGGGCAAGGGGCCACTTCGATTTGCAGGACGCTGCAGTCCGAGATTGTCACAGCACGTGCGATGTGAGCGGGGCCTCTTCTGTCGGTGGCCTCGTAGGGAGCGGCGGCGACCTCATCGCAGACAGCTACAGCACGGGCATGGTCACGGGCGAAGATCGCGTCGGCGGCCTGGCGGGCTCCGGGTATGTTCTCCAGGGCTGCTACGCCGATGGGATCGTCATAGGCAACGACTATGTTGGCGGCCTGGCAGGCGACGGGGGCGCCATCATGGACTGCTATGCGCAAGCCGCCGTCTCCGGGAATCGATACGTCGGCGGCCTGGCGGGAGGGGCCGGCTCCGTCGTGAATTGCTACGCCAGCGGGGCCGTCCTTGCTGACAGGGACGCTGGTGGTCTAGTCGGCGACGCCGACGCCGATGATGTCGTCGCGTCGTTTTGGGATTTTCAGGCTGGCAGGCAACAGACCAGTATGGGTGGAGAAGGCAAGACGACGGCGCAGATGCAGACACTCATCACTTTTCGGGCGTGGGGCCAGGGCGACAGCGCCGGAGCCTGGACGATTGACGAGGGCAACGACTATCCGCGCCTGGCCTGGGAGCAGCGGCCCGGGATCGTCATTGAAGCGATGGAATTCGCCGACCTGCTGCACGGAGGCGGGACCGCAAACGATCCCTATCTGATCTATACGATTGATGAACTGGAGCTGGTCACGGATGATCCCAACGAATGGGATAAGCACTACCGGTTGATGGCCGATATCGACCTCAGCGCGCATCCGGGCGTCGCCTTCAATGCCGGCTGGAGTAGCGGGAGTGACAACAGCTATCCGTTCAGCGGCGTCTTTGACGGGAATGGCCACGTCATTTCCAACTTCACGTACTTCCCCCAGGAAGCTCGCTTTCCGGCCTTCTTCGGCTACGTTCAGAAGGCATGGTGCCCAAGCCGAAGGCGAAACGAGCCACCACCGAACTGTGACCCCAACGCAACACCGGGAATCATCAAGAACCTGGGGCTGCTCAATCCGATCGTCGGACCTCTCGGTACAGCAGCCCTGGCCGAAGTTCTCAGCGGAGGAACCGTCGCGAACTGCTATGTCGAGGGCGGACTCGTCCTGGGCAGCAGCGGAACCGTGGCCGGCCTGGTAGCTTACAACACTGGCACGGTGACGCAATGCTATGCGAGCGGCATGACCGTCATCGGGGGCTGGGAAACGGGAGGACTCATAGGTCACAATGCGGGCGACATGATGAACTGCTATAGCATCAACACGGTCATCGGAGGTGAAGACATCGAGGACTGGCACCCCGAGGGGGCGGGCGGCCTATTGGGTGGCAACAGCGGGCGCATTACGAACTGCTACAGTGCGAGCACCGTCACCGGCGCGGGATCCGTCGGCGGCTTGATCGGCGTGCACGAACGGGGCACAACCACGTCTTCGTTCTGGGATATCGAGGCCAGTGGACTGACGACGAGTGCCGGCGGGACCGGCTTGACCACGGCGGAGATGATGACAGCGGCGACGTTTTTGGAGGCGGGGTGGGATTTTGTGGGGGAGGTCGAGAACGGGACGGAGGAGATTTGGTGGATCGATGAGGGGGTGGACTATCCGCGGCTTTGGTGGGAGGCCGCTGCTGCGGAGTTTTGAGTGTTGAGTGTTTGGTTTTGAGTTTTCGGTTGGCGGGGCTGCGGGTCAGGGTCGACTTGTCACCGCTTCTGGGCGCGGCGATTTCTAACAGCTCGACTGTTAGATTTAGCATTAGGGTTCGGTTAACCTCCTGCTAGGGCCGCGCTGGGGGCGTTTCAAGCCCGATATTCTCTGCGTTGCCAGCAAAGATAAACATCCCTTGCGGCAATTCTAATACCGTCTTAACAACCGTGCCTTAGAGTGGCCGGTAGTTCTGGCAGGCCCGGAGCAGGGTGGCCGCCCGGGGCCGCACGGTGATAGAGCTGGTCGTGAGGGATGGCATGAGAAGATCGTCTATTCTGGGATTCGAGCAACTGATTCAACTGTCACAGGCCGGAAGTGACGAGGTCTCGCTGTGCCGGCTCCTGGGGCTCTCGGTCTCGGCGCGGGCCGAGCCCTATTCGGTCGAGACGCTGCGCGAGCGGTTTCGCGGGACCTGGTGGCAGGTGGTCTGGCCCAACCGCCAAACGCGGGGCCTCATCGATAGAGACGTCCAGTGCAAGTACGTCGCCGATTCGTTGCAGGATGCGCTGCGCCGCTATCCGCGTGCCGAGTTTCTGCACGTCGATACGACCGACCTCTTTTGCGACGACGACTTCCCGGACGATTTCGAAATGACAACGGCCGACCACACGCTGACCGCGTGTTGACGTGCAGCGCACACCCTGGTCGCCACACAGACCGCACCCGTCAATGAGATCAAGAGCGCAGCGCCGCTAGTTGCCGCTAGCAGTGCGGGTCTTGCCCGGGTAGTGATCGTCGAGCCAGTCGAGGTCGACGTTAGGCGGACTGAACTGGGCGCCTTTGCCAAAGCCTTGGGCGGCTGCCTCGCCGCGACTGTTGAAGTAGACCACGCTCCGCTTGTCCTGCCATTTGTGGCGTTCGGCGTGGCCATCCATGAAGCTGAACGTGCAGGCGTCGCTGTGGAAATTGCCCAGCGGATCCCAGAGGCTGTTGCTGAAGGGAATGTACGACCAGCCGTCGTGGTTGAAGTTGCCGGCCGAGCCGTCGTAGATCTCCTCGACGAACAGCATCTTGTTGGCCTGATCCTTGAAGCTGAACAGCTTCTTGGCATCGCCCGAATTGACGCCGCGCATGTAATCGCTCAGCGAATAGCTGCGGAACAGCAGGTACTCCAGCTCCCGACCCAGGCTCGTACCAACGTTCTTGCGCATGTCGCCGGGGCAATGATACACGTCCGTCTCATTGACGTAACGATACAAAGCACCCGCCCGCAGGCCGTTCATCCGCTGTTCGTACGTGACCGAACCGCTCACCTGACTGTAATTGCCACCGTCGGCATCGACGTCCCCCGGGGGCCTTACCCACGGCGGTACCCCATTGGTCACGTTGGCCGTTGCCCAGCCCCCGCAGATAGAGCCGTCGTTTTCGTCGGCGTACATAATGTACGCCTGCGTCAGCGACCGTTGGTTGGCCAGGCAATTGATGGCCCGGGCCTGTTCGCGGGCAATCTTCAGCGCGGGCATCAGAATCGCCATGAGCACGGCGATCACAGCAATCACGACGAGCAATTCGATCAGAGTAAATGCGCTGCGCTTCCGCATGGTTCGAGCCCCTTCCTATCGATTCCCCAAGTGCCTCGTTCTCATACGCGCCTCTCCGCTCCTCCACCACCGGGATCCTGGATTCTACCTCCAGGAACCACCAAGTCTATATTACCGTATCCGGGGGCGCGAAGGCAAGTATTGGCGAAAAAAAAACGCGATACCGCAGAATACGTAGTCACCACAATTGACGCCCCGCTGCGGCCCAGGTAGGCTAGGCGGTGTCCGGGAGCGGGCTCCGCCGTATCCTCGTGGCAGGCAGGAAGCCGTGGGCGAGACCAAGGGACTTGGGAGGCGTATGCGAAGCATTCCTCAGCACCTCGTCAGTGGCGTTTCAGGCAGAAGATAGAGAGATGCAGGCAAAAGCAGATCCGTGCGCCAATCGCGGCCCGGTGGCCAAACCCACGCGCGCCAGCAGTCTGTTCGAGAGGATCGGATGGCGGGGGTTATTCCTCGTCGTCTGGCGGTCGACCCCGTTTCCCCTGCGTCTGATCGCCTTTCCCTACGGCCTCCTGGTCTACCGGGGCCTGCTGGAGGCCTGCAACGAGTCGAACTACCTCTACACCCTGCACGTGGCGAAATACCAGTCGTCCAGGGTCTTCAAGCTGTTGCGCCCCCGGTACCATAGGGTCGCGACCGTGCTGGCATCCCTGCTCACCGAGAACGAGAAGTCCCCCGCCGCCTGAGCTACGGCATTGCCCCGGAGGGGGCAGTGCTGGTAGAATCCTCCTCGTTGCGCAGACCCAGTTGACGGAGATTCGGACGATTCAACCCCATGCGAGCGAGAATCGAAACCGGAAGGGACCGCACAGACGATCGACGTCATTCAGGTAGGGATCGGCCCGCCACCTCCTGGTTTGCGACCACGTGAGATTTGCCGCCTTTTCGAGTGAGCGAACTGCGAGAATGAAGGTGATATGAACAGACCGCTGCGATTGATAATGCCTCTGTTGCTGGCGTCATGCATGGCCTCTCCGGGTGGCGCGGCCGAGCATGGTCTGCCCTCCGCCTTGACCGGCGCGGACGGCCGAGCGGTGGTGACGCTGGAAGCCTGGCAACAACGCCGCCGCGAGATGACGGAGATCTTGCTGCACTGGCAATATGGCCATCCCGCTGCCGTACCGACGGTACGCGCCGAAAAGGTGCAGGCCGAAACCGTCCCTGTTGAAGGGCTCGAGGCAGCCCCCACCCGCATCATGGCCGAGCTCGTGTTCGGACCCGATGATGCCTTGCACATGACCGTCGCCTGTTGGGTCCCGGGCGACGCGAAGGGCCCCGCACCGACGATCCTGGCCATCGAACCGGTCTGGTGGTCGGACCCCTTTCTCCGGCGCGGGATCATCCGGCGTCTGCTCGCGCGGGGCTATGGCTTCGCCGGTTTCGACCACAACGCATTGGCCAGCTACGAAGACCCCAACCGCTGTGCGGCTCGGCACGCTTATCCGGATGCGGATTGGGGCGTGGTCGCGGTGGCCGCCTGGGGCTGTTCGGTCACGATGAACTGGCTCCAGGACCGGCCCGAGATCGACGCCAGGCATGTGGCAGTCTGGGGCCATTCGCGTCGCGGCAAATCGGCGTTGCTGGCCGGGGCGCTGGACGAGCGGTTCGCCGCCGTCGCACCGCACCAATCGGGCATGGCGGGCTCGGCCCTCTATCGCGTGTGCGGCCGAGGTGCCCAGGAACTGGAACAACTGCTCGAACGCTACTGGCTGACGGAGCGGGCGTTCTCGTTTATCGACCGTGAGGACGAGATGCCTTTCGATCAGCACTGGCTGGCCGCCCTGGTTGCGCCGCGTCCACTCTATGTCTACGTCGGCACCCAGGACGCCTGGGGCAATCCGCTCGGCGAACGCGCCGCTTTCGAGGCGGCCCAACCAGTCTACCAATGGCTGGGACACCCCGAACGCCTCGTCGCCGACTTCGTGGAAGCCAACCACGTCGACCCCGGCGCCCCCGAGGGCGGACCCGGATGGGAGGCACTGTTGGATTTCCTCGACGCCCAATGGCAGACCATCGGGAATCGGCCATGAGGACCGACACAACCACATGAGGAAATCGAGGCACACCATGAGAAGCAGCGCTAGCCAGTCCGGAGGCGGTTTTCGCGGGCCCAGCATCCGGTGGAATGTGATTTTGATCCTCTGTCTTCTTCTGGGCGGACGCCAATGGGTCCAGGCCGGGCCCTGCAACATCGCCCCGCAGGCCCGGGCCACGGCGTCGGCTTCGGCCGACAGCGATCACGACTCGTCCAACGCGATTGACGGAATCATACACATCCCCAACCAGGGCCAATGGGCCTCCGGCAGCGGCATGACGTTTTGGGGCCAGATCAACTATCCGTGGCTTCAGTTGGATTGGGATGCGGCCTGGACCATCAACCGGATCGTCCTCTACGATCGGCCGGACGAAGGCACCCACATTGCCGGCGGCACCCTCCATTTCAGCGATGGCAGCACGATCGACGTCCTGCAAATACCCAACGACGGAAGTCCCAGATCCGTGACCTTCCCAGCCAGAAAGGTCGACTGGGTTCGCTTTGAAGTCACCGACGCCGATGGAACGAACCTGGGCCTCTCGGAGATTGAAGTGTATCCGGCGCCCGAGGACTACCCGGACTACGTCTCGTGGGTCGATCCGTACATCGAGACGACACGTGGCCGCTACTTCTTCTTCGTGACCGGAAGCCAGCCCTTCGGCATGATCGGCGCGGCGCCCATGACACGCAACAAGAACCAGTACGGCGGCGGCTACAACTACAATTCGACGGAGGTGCTGGGCTTTCCGCAGGTTCACGGCTGGATGCTCTCCGGCATTACTCTGATGCCGACGTCGGGGCACGTCGACCCCTCGGGTGGAGAGCAGCAATGGAAGTCACGCTTCTCGCACGACGACGAAATCGTCCAGCCCGGCTATCACCGTCTCTACCTGAAGGACTACCATATCTGGGCCGAGCAGACGGCCACCGACCGCGTCAGCTTTTATCGCCTGACCTACACGCGCGATACGGTCGCCAACCTCTTGGTGAGCCTGGGAGGCTACGTCTGCACGTCGACGATGACTGACGCCTCGGTCGTCAAGGTCAGCGATACGGAGCTGGCCGGCTCGGTCAATACCACCGGGCGCTTGTGGGGCGGACCGGACCACGTCAAACTCTTCTTCGTCGTCCGTTTCGACCGTCCCTTCGAGACGCTCGACGGATGGGCCGGGGCGAAAAAATCCGCTGACATTACCCAATTCCAGGGTCCGTCGGGAAGCACGCCCAGAAGAGCCGAAGGATGGAGCTATCATGATGCGCCGACGGCCGGCGTCGGCGCCCGCTACACCGTCAAGGCCGGTGAACAAATCCAGGTGAAGTTCGCCATCTCCTACACCAGCATCGACAACGCCAGACGCAATCTGGATGAGGAATGCAACCATTGGGACTTCGACCGAGTCAGGCGCAATTCCCGGGACGAATGGAACCGGTGGCTCGGTCGCATTGACGTCGCCGGTGGCACCGCGGCCCAGAAAGTGAAATTCTACACCGACCTCTGGCACGTCCTGCTGGGCCGACACAAGCTGGATGACGTCAGTGGTGACTATCCTGATTACACCCAGGGACAGCGGAAAGGCTCGCATACCGTCAACGCGCGTCTGAAGGTCCGCACGTTGCCCCGGCGTGACGGAAAGTCCAAGCACCACATGTACAATTCCGATGCGTTCTGGCTGACGCAATGGAACCTGAACGTCCTTTGGGGACTGGCCTGGCCCGGCGTGCTCGATGACTTCGCCGCGTCGCTGGTCCAATACGCCGACAACGGCCGACTGTTGCCCCGGGGTCCCTGCGCCGGCGGCTATTCCTATATCATGACGGGCTGCCCGGCCACCAATCTGATCGTCTCGGCCTACACCAAGGGCCTGCTGACCAAGACCGAGGCCGGTCATGCCTATGAGGTGATGAAGGCCAACCACATGCCGGGGAGCATGATGGGCATAGGGGATTTCTACATCGAGCATGGCTATCATCCGGGCAACGCCGGGGTCACCCTGGAGGCGGCCTTTCAGGACTGGGCGTTGGCCCAGATGGCACGCGGGTTAGGAAAGCCAGAAGACGCCGCGTATTTCCTCAAGCGTGCTTTCGGGTGGAAGACGCTCTTCCACGAGCAGCACGGATTGATCTTTCCCAAAGACGGCGACGGCAACTGGCTGCATGACAATCCGCTGAGCGGGTCCGGCTGGGTTGAGGCCAACGCCTGGCAAGGGACCTGGTCCGTCTCGCATGACATCGCAGGCCTGGCCCGGTTGATGGGCGGAACGGATGCACTGTGCGAGAAGCTGAACTTCGCGTTCGAACAGGCGGCGCCACAGGATTTCGTCTTTGGCTACGGCAGCGGCTACGTCAGCTATGCCAACCAGCCCGGCTGCTCCAATGCCCACGTCTTCAACCACGGCGGGAAACCATGGCTGTCCCAGTATTGGGTCCGTCGCGTCAATGAGCAGGCCTACGGCGCGACCACGCCGGACAAGGGCTACGGCGGTCACGATGAAGATCAGGGACAGATGGGAGGCGTCAGTGCCCTGATGTCAATGGGACTCTTCAGTCTGCGCGGAACCGCAGCGCTCGACCCGGTCTATGAGATGACCAGCCCCGTCTTTGACGAGATCACTATCCACCTCGATCCGACGTACTACGAAGGAAAGACGTTCGTGATCAGAACCGACAACAACTCGGCGGAAAACTGCTATATCCAGCGGGCTCAACTGAACGGCCAGCCTCTGAACCGATGCTGGTTCCGCCACGCTGATTTCGCCCGAGGTGGTCTGCTGGAATTGTGGCTTGGCCCAGAGCCCAACAAGAACTGGGGTACCGAAGCCAACGCTCAAAGCAAGTAGGAGGCAGCGCCTCGAAACGCAGGCCATGCAAAAATGGCCACGTCAAAAAGGATTTCTCATGCCACGTACCGCAACCGCTCTCGTTCTTCTGAGTACATGCTGTTTCGCCACCTGTTGCTGGGCCGCCGAGGCGCCCCGGCAACCCGATCCACTGATCGTCCCCTCCGCGGCGGAGTTGAGGCAACGGATGCAGCGTCAGTTGCACGTGACGCGCCCTGACTACGTGGTCTTTGTGCCGAAAGTCACTGACGCCGGTGTCAGTGACACGGGCAACGAGCATTTCCTGGTCTTTGACGGGCCGGACGGCTCACTCATGGCCGTCTGGACCCAGAGCACCCACGAAGGACAGCCCGACCAACACATCGTTTTCGCCCGGAGCAAGGACGAGGGCACAACGTGGACGGCGCCGAAGATCATCGCCGGGCCGGCCCGCGCCGGCCAGGGCTTGATGGCCAGTTGGGCGTTTCCGATGGTCAGTCGCAAGGGACGCATCTATGTCATCTACAGTCAAAACGTGGGTAAGTACGACACGTTCCCCCACACCACCGGGCTGATGAATGGGATCTACAGCGACGACGGCGGGCAAACGTGGTCCGCACCGGAAACGATCGCCATGCCGCGCAGCAACCGTGACAATCCGGACCCGACTTTCCCGGCCAACTGGATCTGCTGGCAGAAGCCCCTGCGTCTGGCCCGTGACGGACGCTACCTGGCGGGCTTTACGCGTTGGACGAGCAAGGCGGTCACGAAGAATCCGACCGGCTCCTGGATCTCCCACGACGCCCGCGTGGAGTTCATGCGCTTTGACAATCTCGACGACCATCCCGCCGTATCGCAACTGCGCATCAGTTGGTTCGCCGCCAACGACCGCGCCCTGGCGGTCCCGTTTCCAGGCCACCCGGAGGTCAGCGCCTGCCAGGAGCCCTCTCTGGTCAAGCTGCCGGACGGCCGGTTGTTCTGCGTGATGCGCACCGCGGCAGGCAGTCCTTTCTGGTCGACCAGCAGTGACGGTGGCGAAACCTGGACCACGCCTCAGCGTCTGTTGCGCCGCGACGGAAGCCCCGCTCTTCTGCATCCGCTGTCGCCCTGTCCCCTATACGATGTGGGAGGCAACACCGCGGGCAGTGGACGCTATGTCCTGTTCATCCACAATCACGATGGGCACTATCAGGGCTTCGGGCCCACCGATACGTCCATGCACCGTCGGCCTATCTGCCTTGTCACGGGTCGGTATGCGCCGGATGCGAAGCAACCGGTCTGGTTCGATGAGCCCACCCTCTTCATGGACCACACGGGCGTCAGTCTCGGAGCCCCGCAGCGACGCGGGCGGATAGACCTGGCGCTGTATTCCAGTTTCACGGTGCGCGACGGCCGGGCCGTGCTGTGGTATCCCGACCGCAAGTTCTTTCTGTTGGGACGCGTCATTCAGACGGATTCGCTCTTTCCCACGCGGGACCAGAATCCCTGAAATCTGAAGATAGCCGAAGAAGGGCAAGCACAGTGGCTTGCCCCTACGGCTGACGCCGAGTGCGATTGTACCACGCCGATCCCCACAAACTAGGGACGGACCCTGGTCTGTGTTCGTTCGTCCTGGTCGGTGGTGCGGATGCAGCGGGTGATGTAGTCGTTGGATTCGCGGACGACGACGTTGCTGAGGCCAAGCAAGGCGACCAGATTCGGAACGGCCATCAGGGCGTTGAGGTTGTCGGCGATGGTCCAGACCAGATTGAGCCCGCCAATGGCGCCGAGCACCACGAAGACGCAGAAGACGTACCGAAACGGCGTGACAGCGCGGGGCCCGAGCAAGTATTCGAAGCAGCGGTCGCCATAGTAGGACCAGGCGATCATCGTCGAGTAGGCGAAGAACACCAGGCCGAACGCCACCAAATAGTGGCCGACGCCGGGCAGGCCGGTCTCGAAGGCGCTGGCGGTCAGCGGCGCGCCGGTGGGAACCTCATAGGGCTGGCCCTCGGCATTCAGAAACGGCATCGGCTCGGCGCCGACCGTCCCGACCACCTGTTGCATCCGGCCCTCGACCTCGATCTTCATCGGCAGTCCCTTCCCGCCCGGTCCGTAGAGCAACTCGCCCTCGTCACTGTGGACCTGCCAGACGCCGGAGGTGATGATGACCAAAGCCGTCAGCGTGCAGATCAGGATCGTGTCGATGAAGGGCCCGAGCATCGCGACGAAGCCTTCGCGGGCCATCTCGTTCGTCTTGACGGCGCCGTGGGCGATCGGCGCCGAGCCCAGCCCCGATTCGTTGCTGAACACGCCGCGAGCGACGCCCTTCTGAACCGTCCGTGCCATGACCGTGCCCAGAAAGCCGCCGCCGATCGCCATGGGCGCGAAGGCGTAGTGGAAAATCTGCCCGAACGCACTCGGGATCATCGCGGCGTTCTTGAACAGGACGATCAGTGCCCCGCCCACGTAGATGACGCACATCAGCGGGACCACGCGCGACGCCACCGAAGCGATGCGCTTGATGCCGCCGATCGTCACGATGCCGACCAGGACTGCCAGGACCACACCCAGGATCGGCTTGAGGGTCGGTACGCCGCTGAGCACAGGCAGATCGGTCTGGAGCGTCATTTCCTGCCACGGTGCCGGCGCGACACTGAGCAGGCCATCGACGACGGAGTTGGACTGTACCGCCGAGCCGATGCCCAGCGACGCCAGGCCGGCGAGCAATGCAAAGATCGCGCCCAGCCAGGGCAGATTCAGGCCCCGCTGGAGATAATACATCGGTCCGCCCGAGGCGCTGCCGTCGGCGTGGATCACGCGGTAGCGCACCGCCAGCGAGCAACTACTGAACTTCGTCGCCATACCGACCAGGGCCGTGACCCACATCCAGAAAATCGCCCCGGGCCCGCCGACCGCGATCGCCAAAGCCACGCCCGTGATGTTGCCCGTGCCGATGGTGGCCGACAGAGCCGCACAGAGCGCCTGGAAATGGGAGATGTCGCCCTGCTCGTTCGGGTCGTCGTACTTGCCCGAGACGCAATCGATGGCATGCTTGAAGTGGCGCAGTTGGATGAACCGCAGCCGGATGGTCAGGTACAGGCCCGTGCCGATCAGCAGGACCACCATGGCGGGGCCCCAGACGATTCCGTTGACGAAGTCCATCCAGTCCGAGAGTATCGACAGCACGTCCGGCCTCCACAATGTGTGACGACCGCCCTGCCCCAAACATGACGTGCCGCCCCTAGCAGGAAAACGAAATTGGCATCGGGTCCGAGCGCCGCGTCAGCGGACGCTCGCTGCGATTGTACCGTCCGACCGCGCCGCTTCAAGTCCGCACTTGGCGTTTTCCGCCGGCGGTCCGACCGGTGACACCTAAGGAACCGGTGTCGCTCGTCCCTCCAACGTCACCGGGTGTCGGGCGTCGGGATTGATGATGACGGTCAGCGCGTACTCCGTGGCCACCTCGAAGAGGTTGCCACAGGTCATCTGAACCGTCGTCTTCTCAAACGGTTCGAGAGGCCCAACCTTGCCGTCAGCCACCACAACGTCCCGGTCGTTCTTGCGATACACGATCTCGATATCCGCCGGCTCTGAGGCGACCTGGCCGAAGTTCTGGACCTCGACGGTGACGTCGAAACCGTTCTCATTCTTGGCGAAGCGCGGCAGGCGGGCCGACAACGCCGGCTCCAGGTAATTCACCCCGGGCAAACGAGCGTAGCCAAACAGCAGCTTTCCGTCGCGCGTGCGGCCCAGCAGCTTGGCGGCAAAGTTGTCTTCGGTGAGGCCGTGACCGGCACCGTCGAAGGTCACGATCAAATCGTCACCCGCGGTTTCCACACGAGCCATCTTACTGCCCCGACCGAAATTCACCTCCTCCGACGCGCCGAATCGCAACGAGGTCAGGTCGATGTCCGTGTGAGGATTGAAGTTGTCTTCGGCCGCGATCTTGACGCGAATGGTTTTCGTCGCGGCGGTAATGGGCTCTTCGTCGAGAATGGTCAACAGCCGCCCCACCGTCAGCGGGATGCAGATGTGTTTGGAGCTGTGGTTGTCGCTGCCCTTGTCGTCATTCTTGAGCACGTCGATGACGGCGAAATGCGCCTGCGTGGCCCGCCCGTGCTTGTCCTGCAAGACCTTGATCCGCTCGTACTTGAACCAGTCCACCACGGTACCGTCTTCGTAACGGGCGATGCCCGGCATGTACGCTTCGCCCGGCTCGACCTTCCAGTGGATGCCGTCCTGGGAGCGCAGGTAGTAGGCGATGCGACCCCGCCAATCGTTGACGATCATGTGATATTGCACGTTCGTCCGCCAGACGACCGGGTCCTCGAAGTTGCCCTCGACGGGCGGATACACGCGGCGGTCCGTCACCTGGTTATACGGCGAGATGCCGGTCTCGCTGAACCAGATCCCACCACCGCGACACACCATCAGATAGGAGCCATCCTCGCGCCGGGCAAACGAGAGATTCGAGAGCCCTTCGATGATGCGCCGATCGCGCGGATTGAATTGAAACTCTTTTCTCTCCCAGGGCCCATCCACGCTGTCGGCGAGGTAGTAGCCCTTGTACACATAGACGACATAGCGGCCGTCCTTGAGCCGGAACACCTCCGGGTTGTGTCCCGAACCGACGGTGTCCTTGACCTTGTACGGGCCGGTCGAACGTTCGGCCACGGCGTGGACCACCAGCGAGCGGGGCCACTCGTGGTGCCCGCGCTGCGAATCTTCCCGCCAGCGGCACACGAACAGATGGTACTTCCCGTCCGGCCCCAGCAGCGCGTTGCCACCCCAGTAGGACCACTGCCGGTCCTCGAGGCCGTTCTCGAGGTAGCGCGGGACGACGTTGTCGGCCCCCCAGGTCTCGCGGGTCAGCGGGCCCTGAACGGGCATGGGCAGGAACCGGTCCATGAACCGCCCCCCGTAGACCAAGTCCTTCCACGCCTCGGGTCGGGGCCGTTCCACGCTCTGACCTCGCGCTTCGGCCACCCACCAGCCACACGCCACCACCAGCGCCACCCAAACAACTGATCTCATGCCATACTCCTCTCAAGAGCCACCCCTTCTCCCCAACCCCTGCCGTATCCTACCACACACCACCGCCAGCGCTCAACACCTACCGCATGGGCCGGAAAAGTGCGACAGCCCGAGGTTTTTCTTGATGTCCCGAACACCGGCGCGCTACTATGGAATTGCGATTGACAGGGAGCAAGCATGAGCGGTGGGAAAACACAGCGTGCTCGGTCGCGACGAGAGGGGCCGGGAGCGTTCACTCTGATCGAACTGCTGGTGGTGATTTCCATCATCGCGCTGCTGGTGGCGCTGCTATTGCCCGTGTTGCACAAGAGCCGCCAACAGGCCAAGGCCGTGGTTTGCCAATCCCGGCTGCATCAATGGGCCGTGATGATCCACCAGTACACCAGCGAGTGGGACGGCTGGTTCTTCCATACCTGGGGGCCCCCGCCGGATTATGGCCAGGACAGGCCGGGACGGCACTGGTACCAGGCGCTGCGGCCCTACTACGTCAACGCCCATGCGGACCGGACGAAGATGCTGCATTGCCCCGCGAAGACGCTCTACGAAGGCGACGGGTGGGTCAACGACGTCGGCTACGGACTCAACGCATGGCTGAACGATTTCGGCCGTGCCGAGGGCCCCGGCGCTGTGCCCCATCGGGACGTCGACCTGTTTTGGAAGCACGTGGACCAGGCCCGGACTCCGAGCGCCGTCCCGGTCCTGTTGGATTTCCGTATGTTCTATGAGGGTCTGCCACGCGCCACAGATGCGCCGCGGGAAGTCGAAAGCGCGTTGGGATTTGGCTGGATGTCCGATTTCTGCGAGACCCGGCACGGCAGTGCAACCAATGGCGTCTTCCTGGACTGGTCGGTACGCAAGATCGACTTGAAAGAGCTGTGGACCCTGAAATGGCATCGCAAGTACAACACCGCCGGACCCTGGACCACCCGCGGCGGCGTCAAGCCCAACGATTGGCCTCACTGGATGCGCCGATTCAAGGACTACTGAGCCGGCCATACAAGGGCTTGAGTTAACGTGAGATTGTCGTGCTGAACGCAGTGAAGCATCTGGCTCGAGACCGGGATTGAGAGTCGTTCTTAGTCCTGATCCAGATCCTTCACTGCGTTCAGAGCTTGCCCTGAGCCTGTCGAAGGGATGACAAATAGGGCAAAGGGCTGGCATCACATCGATACAGGTTGACTTGGCGAGGAGGTACTCTGGGTTATGAAGAACCAGGCGAACAGATCGAGACTTGTCTGGACGGCGCTGCTCGTGACCATGGTGCTGGTCAATACTGTCTCCGTTGCCTCCGCGCAGGCGTTCATGGAGAACTTCGAGTCCTACGAGGTAGGCTCCGACATCCTCAGCCAAGGCGATTGGAAAGGGTACAACGGCCAGACCGATTCGGGCGCGCGGGTCTCTGACGCCTTCGCGCACAGTGGTCGCAACTCAATCGAACTCGTCCCGGGCAGCGACCTGATCCACGAGCACGAGATCCGCGGGGGCAAGTGGATTCTCTCGATGAGGCAGTACGTGCCGTCAGACAACACGGGCTATACCTTCCTGGCGTTGCTCAACCGCTATGCGGAGCGCGACACCGCCTTGACGGACCTGTCCATTCAGACGATGTTCTCGCTGGCCGGTGGGATCGCCATCTTCAACTGGCGTTCGGACGTGTCCTTCTCGGTCGTCGTGTTCGACCGGTGGATCGAGTTGAAATACGTCATCGATCTGGACCGGAACACCGTCGATATCTTCTACGACGGCATCCTCTTCGAGACTGCCGTCTGGGACGAGGACGGCAGCAAAACCCTCGGCGCCCTCAACCTGGCCAACAGCGATGGCCTGTTGGTCTACTACGATGACATCAAGATCGAACGCTACCTCGATGCCCTGGGCAAGGCCAGCAGTCCCCGTCCGGCCGACGACGCCAGCGACGTCCTCACAGACGTCGCGCTGGAATGGACGCCGGGCGCGTTCGCCGCCGGCCACGACGTGTACCTGGGCACCGATTACAACGCCGTCAGCAGCGCCGACCGCGATCATCCGCTGGGCGTCCTGGTCAGTCAGAATCAGGCATCGCCGCGTTTCGAACCCGAGGGGTCGTTGGAATACGACCAGACCTATTACTGGCGGATCGACGAAGTGAATGCCCCGCCGGACAACACGATCATCACCGGTGACGTCTGGAGCTTCACGACCGAGCCCCTTGTCTATCCCATTGAGAACGTGATCGCCACGAGCAACGCGGTCTCGGCGCCGGGCCAGGGCCCGGAGAACACGGTCAATGGCTCGGGACTGAACGCCGATGATGAACACTCGACCGAGGCGACGGACATGTGGCTGGGCAGTCCGGCCGGCGCCGAGCCTGTCACCATTCAGTACGAATTCGATCGCGTCTACAAGCTGCACGAGATGCTGGTGTGGAACTACAACGTGTCGTTCGAGCCGCTGCTCGGCTTTGGGCTCAGAGACGTGACGATCGAGCATTCGGCCGATGGAGTCACTTGGGCCGTGCTGGGCGAGTTTGAGCTCGCGCAGGCCACTGCGGCACCCGACTACGTCGCCAACACCGCTGTCGAATTCGGCGGCGCAGCCGTCAAATACGTTCGGCTGACCGTCGCCAGCGTCTGGGGCACGACCCCGCAGTACGGCCTGAGCGAAGTGCGCTTCCTGTACCTTCCCGTCCACGCCCGGCTGCCACAGCCGGCGGACGGTCAAACAGCGGTCCCCGTCAACACGCTCCTGGACTGGCGCGCGGGCCGCGAAGCGGTATCGCACGACGTCTATTTCGCCACGGACGAAGCAGCCGTAACCGAAGGAATCGCTTTCGTCGATACGGTCAACGAGGCGAGCTACAATCCCGGTCCGCTGGACTTCGGGCAACAGTACTACTGGCGCGTCGACGAAGTCAACGACGCTGAGGAGATCCCCGTTTGGCAGGGCAACACGTGGACGTTCACCACGCAACAGTTCAGTCTCATCGATGGCTTCGAACGGTACGATGAAGAGGACCCGATCTTCGAGACCTGGATCGATGGCTGGATCAACGAAACCGGTTCGATCGTCGGCTACGACGACGCACCGTTTGTCGAGCGGGTGGTCATCCATAACGGCCGGCAAGCCATGCCCCTGCACTACGACAACCGCGACGCACCGTTCTATTCCGAGACGCAGCGTGACCTGGGTGCGGCCAATTGGGACCGCGGCCAGGCCGACACGCTGAGTCTGTTCGTCGCCGGCCGGGCACCGGCTTTCGCGGAACTGCCCGATGGCACAATCCTGATGAACGGCTTCGGCACGATCTTCGGCTCCGGCTGGGTCGAAGATCGGGACGAGTTCCGCTACGCCTACAGAGAACTGCTGGGCGATGGCTCCATCACCGTCCACGTCGACCGCATCACGTACACCAGCGATCTGGCGCTGGCCGGCGTGATGATCCGCGAGGATCTGAGCGATTTTTCCGCGCACGCGACGGCTGCCGTCTCACCGGCCAACCTGATCACGTTCCGGCGGCGCCAGGGAACCGATGATCAGACGTTTCAGAGTACCGACCACGGTATCGTGGGGTCGCGCTGGGTCAGACTCACGCGCAGGGGCGATACCTTTACCGCCGAGCGCAGTACCGACGGAACGACCTGGATCGGTATTGGCGAACCGGCAACCGACAACGTTGCCATGGCAGCCCGCGTCTACATCGGCCTGATCGTAACCAGTTACAACGGCGAGATGGCCGCCAACGCCGAGTTCTCCGACCTGACGATTACGGGCGACGTCACGGGCGACTGGAAGACCGCCGGCGTGGGCATCGCCCAAGTCCCCGGCAATAGCATCGAGCCACTCTACGTGGCCGTCGAAGACAGTGCGGGCCAGATGGTCACCGTAACGCACCCGGACCCCGCGATCGTAGGTCGCACAGACTGGCACCAGTGGCTGATCCCGTGCAGCACCTTCGGCGGCGTCGACATGACCAGCATCAGCCAAATCACGATCGGTGTCGGCGACCGCGACCACCCCACCGCCGGCGGCGCCGGCACCGTCTACATCGACGACCTCGCCATCGGCCGCCCCTCGCCCTGACGATCGCTGACCGCCTCGCCCGCAGGGACGACACGGCCCACCTCAACGCCGCAGTCCGCCGGACAGAATACGTATTTCCCGCAATTGAGCCCATAGCCCTGAAATCCTACAATGGGTGTATTGTCGAGCATGCGTCCCTATTCCCTAGCCGCCCCCGAAGCGGGTGCCCTGTGATTCGGAGGGGAGCTATGTCGATCAAGAACCGCTGCCCCATGTCTTTGGCCGCGTGCCTTTTCTTTTTGGCAACCATCCCCGTCTCCCACGCCCAATACTCCGGCGGCAGCGGCACGGCTGACGACCCGTACCAGATCGCTACGGCCGCCGACTTGATCGCCCTGGGCGAGACGCCCGACGACTACGACAAGCACTTTGTCCTCACCGCCGACATCGACCTCGACCCGAATCTGCCGGGAGGGAAGGTCTTTGACAGAGCCCTCATAGCCCCGGACACAGATGATTCAGATTGGCGGTTCGACGGAACTCCTTTCTCTGGAGTCTTCGATGGCAATGGTCACACGATCTCGCATCTCACAATCGTAGGCGGGACGTACCTTGGTCTATTTGGCCATTTGGGGTCTGCGATGGTTTCCGATCTGGGCTTGCAAGCCGTAAATGTTAGTGGAATGGGTGATTATGTCGGTGGCCTCGTGGGCTGGAACTCCGGCACCATCACGACAAGCTACAGCACCGGCACGGTGAGCGCGGATGATGACGTCGGCGGGCTGGTGGGCTACAACCTGGGCAAGATTGCCATGAACTACAGCAGCGCCACGGTTAGCGCACGTGGGTGCGTCGGCGGCCTGGTCGGTGAGAATTTCATGGAAGGCAGCATCACGTCGAGCTACAGCGCTGGCGTGGTGGTCGGAGTTGGTTATGTTGGCGGGCTCATCGGAATGAACGGTGGCAGCATCGCTGCGAGCCACAGCGCCGCCTCAGTCAGCGGAGTGGCGGATGTTGGGGGGTTGGTCGGCGACAACGAGGGTGGCATCACCACAAGTTGCAGTCGAGGGGCAGTCATTGGGAACTTGGCGGTTGGCGGTCTGGTGGGGGAGAACGCAGGTTCTGTAAGCCAATCGTATGCGTACGGCAGTGCCTCAGGTGTGTACCTTGTCGGTGGCCTCGTAGGCTGCAACTACTACCATGGGGAGGGAGGGGTGCCTGCCCGGAGCGGAATAGTGACTTACTGCTACAGTACGGGGGCGGTCAGCGGAGTGGAGGATGTTGGGGGGTTGGTCGGCGACCGGTCCGACGGGTATGGCCCCATCGCCATCACGAACAGTTTCTGGGATATGGAAACCTCAGGCCAGAGCCGAATGTGTGGCGAAAACAGCTACCCTAACTGCAACGACAGCTACGGCAGGACGACAGCCGAGATGCAAACCGCCACCACGTTCCTCGAAGCCGGTTGGGACTTTATGGGCGAAACCGAGAACGGGCCCAATGAGGTCTGGAAGATCGTCGAGGGCCAAACCTATCCGCTGCTGTCCTGGCAGAAATACGGCGGCGGCACGGGTGAGCCCAACAACCCGTACCTGATCTACACGGCCGAGCATCTGAACGCTCTCGGGGCCGAGCCGAACGACTACGACAAGTGCTTCAAGCTCATGGCGGATATCGATCTGTCGGGATACGTCTATGACCGGGCCGTAATTGCTCCGGATGTGAACGATTTTGAAAGTGGGTTTCAGGGAGCTTCATTTGTTGGAGTATTTGATGGTAATGGGCATGTGATCTCACACTTGACGATCCGAGGAGATAGTTACTTGGCCCTGTTCGGAGAATTAGGATGGGGGCAAAGTGAGATCACCAATCTGGGCTTGGAAGCAGTAGATGTCAATGGTACTGGCGACTATATCGGTGGCCTGGTGGGTGACAACTTCGGGGGCTACTCTATTCGGTCATGCTGCAGTACTGGCATAGTCAGTGGTAATTTCCGTGTGGGCGGACTGGTCGGGCGCAATGGCAACAACGATCCCTTCGTCCGTTCCTGGGGGATTCCTGGCGGGACTGTGACCGGAAGCTATGGCACCGGCACAGTCAAAGGGGATTGGAGTATTGGTGGACTGGTGGGGGAGAACTACGGTACTGTTCAGAACTGCTACAGCCTTGCAGTTGTCACGGGAGTCACGACCATTGGTGGTCTTGTTGGAGTAAATGGTTATTGGTATTGGGATCGGGAATGTGAGCGGTGGGGCATTCCGTCCGACGATTGCCTCGATATCGCCATCCCCGGAACAATATCCAATTCCTACTCAATAGGCGCAGTTGTTGGGACGGGTAGCACCGGAGGGCTGGTTGACGGCTCCAATGGCTACGGCCCAATAATTGGCTCCTTCTGGGACATAGAAAACTCAGGCCAGGCAACCAGCAATGGTGGCACCGGTCTGACCACCGCCGAAATGCAAACCGCCAGCACCTTCCTCGACACCGGCTGGGACTTCGTGGGCGAAACCGAGAACGGCACGGACGACATCTGGTGGATTCTCGAAGGGCAGGACTATCCGCGGCTGTGGTGGGAGTTGGAGGAAGCCGAATCGGGCCGTTGATCCATTAACCTGCACCGAGATGTGCCAACAAGGCAGGTAAACGGTAGAGAGCGGTCCACCTACGTATGTCCCCGTATTTATGCAAATCCCTTCGCCCGCGGTGCGGCGGGCCGTACAATGGTGACACTGCCCCAGCAGGCACCGTTGGCAGGGGCAGGCCCCTGTGCCTGCCCGGGCGAGCACAGGGGCTCGGCACTACAGCACCGCAGGGCCGCGAGTCAGAAGGGAGATTTCACATGGCTTTCAACCTGGATGTTCTGAGAATCGATCCTGCCGCAGAGTTGGAGCGTCTTTCCGAATTCCTGATCGAGCAGGTGAAGGTAGTTTTTCGCCGCAAAGGGGTCGTGGTCGGCTTGAGCGGGGGCATCGATTCGGCCTGCATCGCGGCCGTGGCCGTTCACGCCCTGGGCCCAGAGAAGGTCGTGGGGTTGGTCCTGCCCGAGCAGGAGTCCAATCCGATTAGCAGCGAATACGCGACCAAGCATGCCCAGGCGCTGGGCATCGAGCACCGCGAGGTCCCTGTGACCGCCACCGTCGACAGCGTCGTCCCTTACAACGCCCGCGACGAGTTCATCCGCACGCTGGTCCCGGAATACCAGAGCGGCTATAAGTACAACATCACCCTGCCGACCGATCTGCTGGAGCGCGAGGCGTTTAGCTTCTACTGTTTACAGGTGCAGATGCCCGACGGTGAGATCAAGCACAAGCGTCTCAGTTCGGACGGCTTTCGCGCCATCACCTCGTTCGCGAACATCAAGATCCGCTCCCGCATGCTGCATCTCTACGCCGAGGCCGAAAGACGGAACCTGCTCGTCGTCGGCACGACCAATCGCACCGAATTCCTCTTGGGCGATTTCTGCAAGTACGGCGACGGCGGCACCGACGTCGAGCCGCTGTCTTATCTGTACAAGAATCAAATCTATCAACTGTCCGAGTACTTGGGCGTGATCCCCGAGATCATCGACCGCCAGCCCAGCCCGGATACCTTCAGTCTGCCGGTGAGCGACCAGGAATTCTTCTTCCGCATCCCGTTCGACAAGCTGGACTACCTGCTCTACGCCTGGGAGCACGAGGTCCCGGAGGACGAGACCGCCGGCGTGCTGGGCCTTGACACCGAGGCCGTCCAGAGGGCTTTCAAAGACTTTGCGTCCAAGTACCGCGCCACCGCCCACCTGCGTGAGGTACCCCGCGCACTGACGGCGCCCGAGTCTTGAAGTCCACATCCAAAGACCTTTCCAACACGGTGTCTTCGACGGCCCGTGGATTGAAGAAACCACTATCTCCAGACAGGTGCGCGGGGCATTTCTGTGAACATATCCTGGCGACCTTGGACCCAGGTTTGAGAGACCGACTCTACCATCTCGGCGCAAGCAGAGGTCCAGACCGTATCGAAGCAGTCTGGATTCGGACCCCCGATCGGGGGGTCGAGGGCAGGCTCTGTGCGGGAATGACAACCGCAGCGGGCTCCTCAGGAATGCCAGCATGGCAGGATTGGGTTGCCCGACAATCTGCACAGGCAGCGTGAGGCTGCCACCGGGCCTTTTTGCACTTGACATTGCAGTCCCGACCACGCATGATTCGTTCGTAAGCACCTGGACGAGACACCTGCGAGCAGACGTAGAAAGCAAGGCACAACCTGAGGTTCTTCGCGAGAGAGAACTGCTTCGGTCAAGGGCTTTGGGCCGCCGGGCAGTGTCGTATCAGCCGCACGATGATCTGTTGCAGATGAGGTGAGCTATGGACTTGTTCAAAACCACCATCCTACCAACCGACAACAAGGTACTCGCTCTGCGCATGTTCCGACAGCTCGTCAACGAAAGGCCGCACGTCCTCATGGTCGTCAACGGACGCGACCCTGAGGCAGAGACATTCGTCCAACGTGCCGATCGGCTGGCGGGAACGCTGCAGGACCCGCGCTGGGTCGTTTGGGCACGCAAGCCTGAGCAAATTGCTGATGAAGTCAATGGGCTAAAGGGCCCACCCGCTATGCATTCAGAGATTGCTGACTCGCGCGGCTTCAGCCTCTCTCTTGCCGACGAAATCAGAGACGTGATTGCCAAAAACGATCCCGTACCCGATCTCGTACGAATCTTAGAGGCGTTCGCCAAAGCGGAGAGCAGACGATGACAGAACTCATGCTTCGCGGGATATCAGTGATCTGTCTGATCCTGTGGTTCGCCGGCGCAGCGATGGCAAAGCAGGGACGCGTTCTGACCCTGGAAGAACTGGACAACGAAGGCAAGACCACGGCCCTGGGTGAGGATCGCGTTGCGATCGTCGATATCAACAGCGAAATCAAGGTGCGGCTGCACCGGGGGGCACTACAGAAGAAGATCGCCCGCCTGCTGGGAGACGGCGCCGTCTCCGGCACCTTGATCGACCGAGCCACCGCCCTGCAACACGCGGCGCGGACGGGCCTGACCCTGATTAAACCATTGACCGAGGCGCTGGCCGAATGGGCCCAGAGCGACAAGACACCGCAAGACGTGGCCAGTCTGTCGCGGGCCCTTGAGTTGTCGGCCGATCCGACACTTTTGGTGATCGAAGTTGCCAACAAGGACCCCGTCTTGCGCGACCGTCTGAACGCGGCGCTCGAGGCCGCGCTGGTCCGGGATCGTTCGCGCGCCAGCCAGAATCGGGCACTGTTCGAAACGGCGGCCGCCTACGCGGACGAGCTGAAACAGACGGTCGATGAAGCCCTGCAAGAGGAGGGAGCCTATGTCCAACTCGGAGCCTGGATCGTCCAGGACGGACAAGACCGGCCACTGCACCTGCCCGGTTTCGACCAGTATCCCGAGGGCGACTTCTTCGTGGTGGATCAATGGACGCTCCTGCCCCTGAGCGAAGAACAGAAGCAGCAACTGGTTGAACTGGAGGCCGCGGCGAAAGTCATCAACGAGGAAGGGATCGGGGAACTGGTGAAGGTCAGGAACGTGGCCAACGGCGCGATAGTCGACTTCCTGGATCGTGCGCAGGGCTCTGTGGACCGGATCGAACGTGCGTTGGAATCGTTCCGCGGGGCCGTCGAGGCCGAAGCCACATCCATCCGCAGCGTGCTGGACAAGGCCAGGACCGCCCAACAAGAGTACACCGCCTACGTGCGATCCCTCAAGGACCGGTATGCCGGTCAGTCGGCCCGGCGCTTTTCCTCCGGGGCGGCGCTGCTGGAAAGCACCCACAATGACCTCGTTGAGTTGCAGCACAAGACCCAGGGCTTCGTCTCAGGACAAATCAAATACATTGCCGAGGTCCGCAGTGCGGTCAACGCTTCCATGTCGAACATGAACGTCGCTCTGGCTGAGGTCGAACGGGTGCTACAGGAATGCAGGCAAGAGTTACAGAACAATGTGACGGATGTTGCCGGACAATTGTCGGATTTGATGGGAGCGGTTCGACTATCCCAGCAGATCAATACGGCGGTCCTGGACTTCGGCAAGGAGGTCCTCAAGCACACACTTGACCAGATCCCGGAGAATACGAAACTCGACCTGAAACGGGCCGGGGCACGGCACGCCGGGGACGTCGTCGTGCTCAAGCTGGCGGCCGGCAGCGCGCAGAGACAGCGTCAGGTTCTGGAGGAGCGCCGGCTCGATCTGTACCGAGTTCTGCCGCACATCCAGATGGCCGTCGGAATGATCTTTGCCGATCCCAGCGAGCGCACTCAAGTCGAGAACCGCTTCCAGGCCGCGCCTTCCTACAGCATCCTGCTGAAAGGCTTCGGCAAGCGCGGGATCACCTACAACCAACTGCTGAGGCCGGGGTTTGGCGTCAACGTCTCGGCGCTGGATTTCGACAAAGACGATACACCGGAACTCGGGATAGCGCTGGTTGGTTCGGTCTTTCGCGACTACTTTCAAGTCGGGTATGGCTACAATGTCAATGAGGACGCCGGCTACTGGTTCTTCGGCCTGCGGTTGCCCTTGGCGACGTTCACCCTGCCGCGACCGGAAAATGTTCCGGAGCCGTGAGCAACGACAGCTCTGTCTACAGGTGAAGATCTCCGCGGCCAAGGGGGCGCAGGGAGATTCAGCGAAACCACACGGCCGACGAGCGGCACGATCGAAAGGGACAACGATGACGATAGAGGGCAATGTCAAGAATCTGCTGGTGGGTCTGTTGTTGGGCATCGCGTTGATGCTGGCCCTGGGTGCGGCGGCGGATTCTGAGCGATACGATACGTCGGTGGCCTGCAATGACATATGGGCGGTTATTGTGCGGATCGATACACAGACGGGCGAGATCACGGCCCGGCGGGAAGCCGTCAACCGTGTCTCTCCGGCACCGCACATCTGCATGCCGGCAGCGAAGTAACGCCAACGCACGGCCCGCCGAGCGGCGCGAGCCCTAGCGGTTGATCTGGAGGATGCTGGGACTGCTGGTCTTGGTCTTGATGGCGCCCGTCTTCGGGTTCATCTCGATGCGGTCAACCAGGGCGCCGTTGAGATAGCACGGCAGTGCCTCGCTGCCGGTGACGGTGACGAGGTCCGCAGCGTGATCGTAGAGCAGGCTGGCCCCCTCGAATTCATTGTCGTTGTCCAGGAACGAGATGCCCTCCACCGCCGCGATCGAGGCCAACTCCACGCGATCGGCAGCGGTCTGCGTCAAGGCGATTTCGATACGACCGGCGTCGGCCTCAACGAAGCGCTCGTCATAGGAACCGTTGACCCGCGGATAGTAGTTGAGGAAGATCTGCCGGCTCTCGGCGTCGGCCACGATCGTGTTCGCCACCGCCGAATACGTGAGCGAATCGAAGTTCTGCATGAAGGCAAAACAGGGTCGACCGATACTGAACTCGTTCGGATCGGCCTCGACGTCGAGCTCCTCGCCATTGTGGAGGCTGATGTTGCCCGGGCCGGAAACGACAAACTCCTGCCGTTCGGCCTGGAAGTCGAGCTTCGACGCCTTCAGCTCCACCCAGCCCACCAGATCGGCGCCGCCTTTGCGCAAGGCGTGCACCGCCACCGGACCGCCGGAAGCGACGAACTGACGCAGGGTCAGCCCCATGCCGTCGGCCGGCGCGTTGGGATCGTCCATCAGATCGAAGGCCAGCATCGGAGCGGTAAGCATATATTCGTAGGTGTAGTTGGGCTCGGTCTGCTGAAGGGTCACGGCACAGTTGCCTTCGAGTTGCACGTGCCGGTCGGCGGCGAGGTAACGAACGGCCTGCTGTGCCGTGACGGTAACGGGCGCGTGTCCGGTGTCCGACTCGCGGCCGGTCAGATCGTTCGCATCGACCGCGAACATCATCGTGACCGGCCCGAGCAGCGTCGTGTCGGTCGTCGTCGCGTCGAAATCGATGCGCTGAGCCACGGCGGTGTGCCGGTCCAGGTCGACCACCGGCTCGACCGGGGGCTCGTTCGTATCGGCCGCCACGCGCGGCGCCAGCAGATGCCACTCGTTCGGATCGGGCGACAAATGCGGCGACCCCTTCGGCGCGACGACGAACCCGCTGTCGCAGGTGACCACGATGTCGAAGAAGGACTCGGGGATCGTGTCGAGAGCCAGGGCCTCCGAGGGGCTCGTGTCCAGAGCGTCGGGCCCGGGGAAGGGAACCGATTCGGATTCGTTGGGCTCGTCCGGCGCGAGTTCGACAGGCTGTGACGCGGTCTCGTCCGGCGCCGCGTCCGAAGGCTCAGCGTCATCGGCGTCGGCGGCGGAACTGGACCACATGATGTTGTCGATGGCGAGCCGGTCGCGGGCGGTGATCTTATGCTCCGGCGTAGCGATCGTCACGTTGCGGTAGAAGATGCACTCATAGTTGTCGGCCGGGCGCGGCGCATTCGGCTCAGTCACCGGGATAGCGGCGCTCGCCGTCTCCGGCGCCGACGTGTTTGCCGCTTCAACTGCCGCATCGTCGCGACGGGTCATATCCGAAATCGAACCGAACTCGGCGCTGCGCAAGCGCAGCGCATCCAAGTCCTTGATCCGAAAGAGCCGCAGTTGGCGGGCCGGTTCATCGTACAGCATTTCCATGCCCCGGCCGGTCAGTTGCGCCTGGCGCGAGACGAACTTGACCGCCCCGCTGGTAGAGAACAGCGACTGATCGGCGATGAACGCCACGTCGTCGAGATAGATGAAAACCGCCTGCGCATCGTTCGGATCGGAGGACACGATGCGAATGACCACGTTGCCGGTGAAGTTGGCGTCGTCGGGCACGGGTTGCCCGGCAAAGGACGTCTCGAACTGCACTTGCCCGCGATCGGCGGTGACGCGGCAGTGGATGTCACCCAGAAACAGCCGCATGTACGGGTTGGTGATGACCCACGCCTCCTCCTCTGAGTGGATCAGTTCCTCAAAGCCGAACTCGCGGTCGATCCGGCCGCTCGGATCGGTGTGAAAAAAGCGAGGCCGCTTCACCCTGCCGATACCGACGTCGCCGATCTGCCCCACGCCGCCATCCGCCTCCTGCATGATCGGATCGCGCGCCACCTCCGACGTCATCGCATCCGGGTCCAGGTCCGGACTCTCATCCACGCTCAGGTAGGCCAGATATCCCCCCACCACCGCGCCAAGCACGGCCAGCCCAATCACGAGTTTCCGCACATTTAGATTCATCATCCGATCCGATCGCACCTACGCCAGATACCGCTCCATGAGTGGCTGCCACCGGTCGGAGCCTTTCAGGATCATCTCCACGACCTCGCGCACGGCCCCATCGCCTCCGGACCGGCTGGTGACATAGTCGGCCTGCACCTTGACCTCATCGAGCGCGTTGGCCACGGCCACCCCCAAGCCGACGAACCGAATCACGGGCAGGTCGGGCAAATCGTCACCGACATACGCCACCTGCTCGGGCTCCAGCTTCAGCTCGGCCAGCAGTTCCTTGAGCTTCGGAAGTTTGAAATGGCAATCCTGAAACACGTGGGCGATGGCCAGTTGCTCGGCGCGCCGTTGCGTGGGCTCGGAGTGCCGCCCGCTGATCAGGGCCACCTGCAAGCCGGCCCGCTGCCACATCCGCAGGCCGTGCCCATCGTGGGTATGGAAGGCTTTGCTCTCGGTCCCGTCGCCGTAGACCGTCAAGCGTCCGTCGGAGAGGACCCCATCGACGTCGAGGACCAGTAGGGTTATTGCGGCCAGCTTCTGCCTGATATCTTCGGTCATCCTTGCCGTCGCCGTTCAAGTCACGTTCGCATGTCGCTCGGGGTCGCAGGCCGTGCCCGCGATCTCACCCCACCACCTTGATCGTCACGATATCCTGCACGTCGATCAACCCGACCGGCCGATCCTCCGCGTCGACCACGGGCAACTCATCGATCCGATGCTTGTGAAACAGCGCCGTCGCTTCGGCCGCCAGCGCATCGGCCCGAATCCGCTTGCACGGCGTCGTCATGACCGCGCCGACCTGCCGGTCGAACGCCGCGGGGCCCTCCTGCGTCAGCAGGCGACGCAGGTCGCCGTCGGTAACGATGCCGGCCAGATGCCCTTGGGCATCCACGACCATCACGGCCCCGTGACGTTTCAACTCACGCGTCTTCTCCAGCATCGTCCGGATCGTGTCCGAGACCGGCACAAGCGGCAGCGCCTCGCCCGGGCGGAACATCATCGATTGCTCGACCGTCATCAGCTTGGTGCCCAGCGAGCCGCCCGGATGGAAGCGAACGTAATCCTCCACGCTGAACTCGCGGGCCTTCATCACGGTGAAGGCCAGGGCATCGCCGATGGTGAGCATACACGTGGTCGAGACGCTCGGCGCCACGCCCAGGGGACAGGCCTCGCTGACCTTGCCCATGCACAACACCACGTCGCTGTAGCGGCTCAACGTCGAATCCTCATCGCTCGTCACGGCGATCAGGCGAATCTGAAGCTGCTTGACCAGGTTGATCAGTCGCGTAATTTCATCGGTCTCACCGCCGTAGCTGAGCACCATGACGATGTCGTCGCGGCGCAGCCGGCCCAGATCGCCGTGCACGGCTTCGGCCGGATGCAGGAAATGGCTGGGCGTCCCCGTCGAAGCCAGGGTCGCGCTGATCTTCTGCGCGATGATCCCGGCCTTGCCGATCCCGCTGACGATGCAGGAACCGGTGCAGGTATAGATCATCTCGGCCGCCCGCGCGAACGCCTCGTCCACGATCGGCGTCAGCGCCGCAATCGCCTCCGCTTCGCCGCGGATGACGTGGCGAGCGTAATCGAGATCAAATTCCACAGCGTCGTGAATTTCTTCTGTCTTCATGGCATACCACAAGTTGGATCGATGCGCGGCATACAGGACCCGCGGTGCGCTCCCCTTTTACGGTATCGCCCGTACCGGGTCAAGGCCAAATGCCCGCACGCGCTCCGGCCGGCGCTACAGCTTCACCTCACTACCCCGCTCGTTGAAACAGAGCAGTTGCCGTTCTTCACCGGTACAGTCGGGAGAGGAATGAATGATCACCCGTTTCTCCGCCAGTTGCTCGATCTGGGCAATGGCGGCGCGCTTTTCGTTCTGGAGATAGTCCGCCACCGCCGGCGAAACCGACAGCTCGATCCGTTTGATGTGATCCTCGGACACCGCCAGGTTCAGCAGGCGGATGATCTCGAGGGCCAGCGATTCGTGGCTCTTGACAAACCCCATCCCGGCACAGTGTGGACAGGCCAGGTAGGTGCTCAGTTGCAGCGACGGGCGCATCCGCTGGCGCGTCATCTCGACGACCCCGAAACGGCTGATCCGCAAGACCTTGGCGCGGGCCCGGTCGATCTTCACCGCCTCCCGAAAGGCCCGCTCGACCTCCTTGCGATGCTTCTGGCTGCGCATGTCGATGAAATCGCAGATGATCAGTCCACCCAGGTCGCGCAGCCGCAACTGACGCGCGATCTCCATGGCCGCTTCCATATTGCTCTCGAAGGCCGTCTGCTCGGCGTTCTGCTGCTTGCGATGCCGACCGCTGTTGACGTCTATGGCCACCAGGGCCTCGGTCTGCTCGATCACAATGGAGCCACCGCACTTGAGCTCCACGGTGCGCGACTGCACCTTGGTAATCTCGCCTTCGATCTGGTACTTGTGAAACAGGGGCATTTTCCCCCCGTAATGCGTGACCTTGGGCTTGAGGCGCGGCATCGCGATCGTCAGGAAATCCTTGATCTTGCGCACCGTGCGGTCCGAGTCACAGACGATCTTGGTCACCTTGCTGTTGAAAACGTCGCGCAGGGCGCGGATGACCAGGTCCGACTCCTGGTAGATGTCCCCCGGAGCCTTTTCGCTGTCGATGCGCTTCTGCACGGCGCGCCAGAGGCGTTTGAGGTACCGCAGGTCGTTCTGCACGTCCCGCTTGGAACAGCCCTGTCCGGCGGTGCGAATGATGAACCCCTGACCGTTCGGCGGCTTGCTCTCCTCGAACACCTGCGCCAGACGCTTGCGCTCGTCTTCGTCGTCGATCTTGTGCGAGATCCCATAGCCCTTCATCCAGGGCATCATCACCAGGTGCTTGCCCGGAATCGCCAGATAGGTGCTCAGGGTCGGGCCCTTGGTCTTGAGCCCTTCCTTGGTCACCTGGACCACCATCTCCTGGCCCCGCCGCAGACAGTTCTGGATCGGGGGCCGATCTTTCAGCGCCTGACGCCGACCGATGCTCTCGAGCACGTTGCTCTTGGCCTTGGGGAAGTAACGGGGGTGCAGATCGGAAATGTGGAGAAAGCCGTTCTTCTCGATCCCGATATCGATGAAGGCGGCCTGAATCCCCGACTCGACATTGACGATGCGTCCTTTATATATATTGCCCACATGGGTGCCGACGCTGGCGCGCTCGACGTAGAGCTCTTCCAGGCAGCCCTTCTCCACCACCGCCACGCGGCATTCCTCTCGCTCCGCTACGTTGATCAACATCTCTCGTGACATTTTGTCTATCCTCTACATCATCATCCGGTGCCGCGCGGCGCCGGATTCGAAGGTCATGTTATCTTCCAAGTGACATTCGTCCGCCGGATCGGTGCGACCAGATCCGCCGGGCCAATGTTCAGGAGCGTCATGATCTCATCCACACGAATGGATCCGGCATCATCGATGCCACACTCCACCACCGCCTGCGTCCCGTCGAGCCGAATCGACTTGAGAAATGGCCGAACATCGACGCGGCGCCCCCCCGGCCGGCGCGGTGAAACCCGGTCAACGACCAGGCTCTCCTGTTCCAACACGCCGGCGATTTTGTCTGTTACGCCCGTCGTCTCCGCCAGGGCAAAGACGTACTGGGCCGATACCGGGTGAAACGAGATGCTGGACTTCGCCAGGATGACCTCATGCACGCACAGACCGGGCACCAGCACCGCGGCCAGCCGCGCCCGCACGATCTCCTGCCACCGACACCGGGCCGGCGTCTCGGCCGCCTCGCTACCCAGAGGAAACCCGCCGGGCTCGAAGAGCCGGACCAGCAGCCGTTCGTCGTCGGCCGCCACCCCTACCGTCCGTGGCAACGGCAGCGACAGCTTCGCATGAGGATTGAACCCCTGGGTGTACTTGATCGGCATCTCGGCTCGCACGCAGGCACGCTCCCAGAAGCGCATCGTCTCGGCGTGCGAGAGAAAACGCAGCGTTTCGGCGATCCCGAAGCGCACCACCGCCGTGGCGTCGGTCACCGGGCCGCCGTCAGCCGAGTCGCCCGCAGGCGTTTGCAGATTGTCGTTCGCCACCTCTACACTCATCTTGTTTCACATCGCTGCGCCATCGGCACGGGCCGGTCTCGCACGCCGAAGCTCGCGCGCGACCCCACCGGCTCGAAGCGAGCCATCAAAACGCCTCGGGCAAAATCTTCCGTGCGGCACTGCGCAGATAGTTGGCAATCTGTCGTTCGGAGTTCATGCCCAGCACCTTCCTCGTCAGTATGTTGCAGTCTTCCAGCGTCACCGAACGAATGACCTGCTTGACCTCCGGGATCAACGGCGCCGAGAGGGACAACGTCCGAACGCCCAACCCGAGCAGGATCATCACGAACTCCGGCTCCGACGCCATCTCCCCGCAGACGGACAAATCGATCTGGGCCCGATAGGCATCCTGGATCACCGTCCGGATCAGACGCAGAACCGCCGGATCGGCCGGTGAATACAGGGTCGAAACCAATTCGTTGCCCCGGTCCACCGCCAGCGTATACTGCGTCAGATCGTTCGTCCCAATGCTGAAGAAATCCGCCTCCCGGGCCAGGGTCGAGGCGGTCAACGCCGCCGAGGGCGTCTCGACCATGATGCCCACCTCGAGATCCCGCTGGTATTCGATCGACTCTTCGTCCAGATCCTCCATCACGTCGTGCAGGATCATCTTGGCCTGCATCAGTTCCTGGAGATTCGTGATCAGCGGGAACATGATTTTGACCTGTCCCAACACCGAGGCCCGCAGAATGGCCCGCAACTGCCGCTTGAACATGGCCAGATTCTGGAGGCAGAAGCGAATCGAGCGCAGCCCCAGAAACGGATTCGGCTCCGGGGCGAATCGCTTGCTCTGGGTGTACTTGTCGGCTCCGAGGTCGACGGTCCGGATCACGACGGGCCGTTCCTGGAAGACGCGCACCGTCTGGGCGTAGGCGCGATAGTGCTCCTCTTCGCTCGGCTCGGTGGGCCGGTTGAGATAGAGGAACTCGGTGCGATAGAGCCCGACGCCGTCCCCGCCCTTCTGCAAGACCGCCTCGGCCTCATCGGGGAACTCGATGTTGCCCAACAGCATCACGCGCACCCCGTCGCGGGTCACGGCGGGTTTCTCGCGAATGCCGTCGAGTTTGTGTTCCAGGGCCACGAACTCGCGGGCATAGGCCTCGTACTGCTCGATCGTCTCTTCGGTGGGATTGACGATAACCAGGCCGCGGTTGCCGTCGATGATCACGGTGTCGCCGCCATGGACGATCTCGGTGAAATCCTCCAGGGCCACCACCGCCGGAATGCCCAGCGACCGGGCGACGATGGCCGCGTGACTCGTGCGTCCGCCGGCATCGGAGGCGATGCCCTTGACGAACGCCTTGTTGAAGCCGGCCGTCTGCGTCGGACTCAACTCCCGGGCCACCACGATGATCTCTTCGCGGAGACGCCCGAGGTCTTCCCGTTTGTGGCCGAGCAACTGCTTGAGCAGACGCCGCTCAATGTCGTAGATGTCGGCCGCCCGCTCGCTGATGTAGGTGTCCTTGACGTTCGTGAAGTGAGCGGCGATCTGACGCAAAACGGTGGAGACGGCGTACTCGGCCGAGACGGACTCACTGTGAACCTCGTCGGTGATCTTGCGGCGCAGACTCCGATCGCGCAGGAAACGCAAGTGCACGGCGAAGATGTCCTTGATCCGTCCGCCGGCGGCCTGGGTTTGAGCTTCCTCCAACTCCGTCAGTTCCCGCACGGCGTCCCGGAAGGCGTTGCGCACGCGCTGGACTTCTACCATCCGCTCGGACGCCTCGATCTGACGCCGGGGAATTCGATAGTCCTCCGAGTCGATGATCAGGCACTTGCCGATCGACACACCGGGCGATACCGCGATTCCTTTTTTTATCTCCATGCGAGAATTTTGTCCGAGCCGATTAGGGGTTGCCACCGGGCGGCGGCTCGTCGAACAACCGCACCTCGACGAGTTCGCGGAGGGCCTCAATGGCCTTATCTGCATCCGGCCCCTCGGCCGTGATTTTCAAACGCGTTCCACAAGTTGCCGCCAACATGCTCATCTGCATGATGCTCTTGCCGTCGGCATCGGTCTGACCGTTGCTCACGGTGATCGTGCAGTCAAACTGACTGGCCAGATCGACGAACTGCATCGCTGGACGCATATGAAGACCGTCCGCGTTCTTGATCTCCAACGTTGCCTCGCCGACCAGCTTGTCCAATGTTCCTTCTCCTGTCTGCATATCAGGCCACCCCGCTTCCCGGAACTGCGTGTCAGTGCTCACCACGACGGGTTGTCGTCGGCCTCTCGGAGCAGGTCCTCGAACGCCTCCGGCACCTGACACTGGCGCAGAAACTTCCGGAATTGCTCTTTCTGGAGGTGCTTGAAGATGTTCTCCATGGCCTGGAGGTGGGCATCGGAGTTGTCCTGCGGACTGATCAACAGCAGCACCGAATACACCGGCTGCTCGTCCAGCGACTTGAAGTCGATCCCGACGCTGGTCTGCCCGACCACCGCCACGACGTCCGTCACGGCCTCGTGCTTGACGTGCGGCACGGCGACGCCTTTGCCCATGCCCGTGCTCGCCTCGTTCTCTCGCTTGATCACCGCCTGAGCCACCGACTCGGCCAACGCCGCCGGCAGCCGACCGGCTTGGACCAGTGACCCGACCAACTCGACAATGGCGCCGTCTCGGTCTTTGGCCTCCAGTTCCGGAATCGTTGCCGCAAAACACACAAAATCTTGAAACTTCATTCTTCGCGTCCAGTACTGTCAATCGCCAACACGTTTCTGGCCCCTGCCGAGAACAGAGCGTCTGTACCCCGAGGCCGCGGTCTTTATTCGGCCTCGTGGCCCCCGTTGGGATGCTTGTTGTTGCGCTCTTTGGTCTTCTTGCGACGCAGTTGTCGCTCCAGCTTATGCACGGCCGCGTCGATGCATTTGTACGCGTCCTCGCCGGCCTCGGTCGCCACGAAAACGTTGCTGTGCTCGCCCCGCGCGATGATCTCCACGCTCACGTTGTTGCCGGCCTCGCCGCCGTCGATGACCACCTCCACCTGATTGACCGTGTTGTAGAATTTCGGGAGCTTGTTGGTCTTCTCTTCCGAGTAAGCTCTCATCGCCTCGGTAATCGCAATGTGTTTACCCGTGATTTTAAAAAGCAATGCCGATCTCCTTAATCCAATCGAAACCCCATCTGCTATTGTTTTTGCTGCCGTTCCGTGTAGGCGCGCGGCAGCGCCGCCGCGTCACCCCGATCCGGGGCAATGACGCCGGCGCTCACGGCGAAACGAAACGCCTCTTCAATCGTCATCTCCAATGCGATCGTCTGCTCCTTCGGCACCACGATCACGTAGCCGGTCACCGGCGTCGGGGAGTTGGGGATCAGTACCGTCAAAAACTCCTTCTGGACACTCTGGGTAATCCGTTTCAATCCGGAGCCCGTGACAAAACCAATCGACCATATCCCCTTGCGAGGGTACTCGACCGCAACGACCCTCGAGAACATCTTCTGTTGCTCTTCCTGCGTGAGCACGAAATCCGTCACCTGCTTGACGTATGGATAAACTCTTCGCAGGACCGGCGTGCTCATGATAAACGCTTCGATCACACGCCACAGAGCCCGCCCCACAACGCTGGCCAGCAAGGCCCCCACGACAAAAACGACCAACAGCGCAATGAAGAACCCAACGGCCGATCCAGCCGCCCCGTCCACCAGGATCCGCGTCAGATCCTCTGGCGTTGGTCCGTGCTCACCCTGGAACCGCGTGATGGCCCAAACCAACCCGCGGTTGATATGCACGCTGACGTTGTTCTGGATGAAGTTATAACCCCACACCAGAATCCAGATCGTCAGCAATGTCGGCAGCAAGACCGCCAAGCCTCGGAGGAAGTAGCTCTTGAACCGCTTCGTTATACTCATTCCCCTGTACAACAGTCCATCGCTGCCACCGAAAAAGGTCGTTTCGCAACAGCCCAAAGGCCGCTGGACGGCATCCTATCCAACGCCCATAGCTTAATTTGCGCCATTTTCCCCGTCAACTAAAAACTGCTCCGGCAGATGGGCTCCCAGCAGATGCACCGCCCCACCCGGCAGCGAGGCCAGTATCCACACAAACCGCTGGCACAGGGCCAGGGCCTTGGCACTGTTGTCGGTCGTGGCCGTCAGAAGGGTAAAAAGCTTGATAATCCCCGCCTCCAGCACCCCCAAGCCGGCAATACTGACCGGAATCGCCCCAATTACCCAGGTCACCGGAAATATCGCAAAATAGTGCTTCAAACCCGCCTGTACCCCCAAATGACGCCCCAGCAGCCAGAACGCCGTGATCACCATGCTCTGGCCCAGCAAGGTCAAGCCCAGCGCCAGCAGCATGGTCACCGGCCGGGAGCAATAGACCACCAGCGCCGTAGAAACCCGCTTAATAAGCGAAAAACCGCGATCCAGCACTTTCCCGGCCACCCGCCGCAGCCGATCCCGGCTGGCCGGCATGGCCAGCGCCACCCCCAAAATCGCCAGCAGAGCCAGCGCCAAGCCCAGAATCAGGCCCCGATACCGGGCCAGAGCCTGCCCCGCTGAGCCCGTTTCGGCGCCATTCGAGCCGGAAATCTGCCCGCGCAGGAAGAAAAAGTACGCCAGCACGGCCATCAGGAGCATGCCCACCAGCCCTACGAAGCGGTCGACGAACACGCTTAGCACCCCCTCGACCCGCCGGTCGGTGTGTTTCGTGACGTACCACGCCTTGACCAGATCGCCCCCGACCGAGCTCGGCATCACGTTGTTGAAGAAGAGCCCGACGAAGAACAGCCGTACCGCGGCTGAGATCCGGATGTGGATCGCCTGGGCCCGCAACAGCAGCCACCACCGCAGCGCAATGACGAACTGGGCCAGTGCGTACGTACCCAGACTCAGGGCGAAATATCGCCAGATATGCCTCTGCTGAAAGACCTGCGCCAACTCCCCCCAATCCGTATCGTGGAAGGCCCACACGATCGCGGCGACCGCCACCACCATCCGGGCCACGAGCGACCAGGGCCGGCTTTTCTTCTCATTGACCGCTTCGGGCAACGTTTCTCTCCGAAAAGACCTTGTCCCAGGAAATCATACCGAGTAAAAGATGGGGTGACAAGACGTTGTTAATCAAGAATTTAAGGGTATTTGGCGTTGGAATCGAAGCAGATTGAAGAAGGTTTGGAATTCGTCCCGAAATTTGACGCTCACGGCCTGATCCCGGCCATCGCCCAGGACGCCGGCACGGGCGAGGTCCTCATGGTCGCCTACATGAACCGCGAAGCCCTGGACCATACCATCGCCACCGGCCGGGCCACCTACTACAGCCGCAGCCGCCAGAAGCTCTGGAAGAAAGGCGAAGAGTCGGGCCACGTCCAAGCCGTCCAGCAGATCCTCGTCGACTGCGACCAGGACTGCCTGATCCTCAAAGTCACCGTCGACGCCGGCCAGTGCCACGTGGGCTATCAGTCCTGTTTTTATCGGGCCCTCAAGTCCGGCTCTGATAAAGACCTGGAATTCATCGCCGAAAAAACCTACGACCCCGAGGCCACCTATAAGAAGAAATAGGTGCGAAGGGTGCGAAGAGTCTGAAGGGTGTGAACGTGGGAAGGGTGTGAGCGTGGGAAGGGTGTGAAGGGCGGGGTTAGGCCCCATAATTGGGCGGCTTGACCCCGTGGCGGTCGCAGAATCCCTGATACCAGGTATTCCAGTCCCCCAACCGCTTGGGCCGCGC
>Ga0272443_10000649_pt1 | contig 59836 bp, 50 predicted proteins | sample SSMAcet12_FD_193581 | JGI IMG/M metagenome (GOLD analysis project Ga0272443, IMG submission 193581) | Marine sediment archaeal communities from Little Sippewissett salt marsh, Falmouth, MA, United States - SSM-Acet-12 | ecosystem: Environmental > Aquatic > Marine > Wetlands > Sediment ... | reverse complement strand
TCTTTGAGTCTATAAAGATGATCACTTCTACATTTTGGACATTCAAAACCATGAATCGCCTTTTCAATTTTTTCTTTCATAACCAAGCTTAATTTTTAGCTTGGTCCGGAAATAAGTCAATTACCTTTTTTTTTATATAATTTTTTTCAAGAAATATAAAAAAATATTGGATTTTTAGAAAAAAATGTACCATATTTTTTATTTCATTGAGACCAAATATTCTATGTATACCAAAAGTGTTGCAATTACGCAACACGGTGACCGATATCGGTCACCCGCTTCTAGTGCTATCTAACTCACTCTATAATAGTGTGTTATAGAAAAACAACAGAGATAATTCAAAAATTATTGTTCGAAATCGGTCAAATTACGAGCCATTGCATTTTTCGTCCAACATGCATAACTTATTGTATAGATGTTAGTTAATGAAAAAAATTTATATTGGCACAGTTTTTGCAGCTATTATATTTGTATGTTTAATAGATTACGTATGATGAACAATAAAAACTTGTTAATCGTAGCGTTCTTGCGAAAGAACACTGCACAGATTGTGAGGTAACAACCATGAGAACAATAAGAAGTCCCTAAACTAAAACAAAAAGGGTCTGCCTCCGGCTAAGAGAAACAGACCCACAGTCGGGTGAATTGAAGGTCAACTCAACCCTTTGTTATTTATGTTAACCTAAAATAAAATGTAAAGTAATTTTAGGAGAAAAAATGAAGTTAAAGAAATTAATACTAACAACCACATTTATCATGCTGATGGCAGCAGGAGGATTGTGGAGTGCTACAATTACTGTTAATGATGACGGTGGAGCAGATTACACAACCATTCAAGCCGCTATTAATGCAGCTAATTCAGGTGATGTAATTGATGTTGCTGCGGGAACGTATTATGAGAATGTAGAAATTAACAAAAAATTAACTGTACAAGGTGCTGGAAAAGAAAATACTATAATTGATGGAAGTTCTGGAAACCCTGCAGTAAATATTACTAGCTCAAATGTAACATTAGACGGATTTGAAATAATAGGAAAAACAGCAGGTAATGATGTTTTCGCTGTTCAGCTAAATGGATCTGATAATTGTATAGTTAAAAATAATGATTTAACAGCTACAAGAAGTATTTTCATTTATGATTCTGATAACAATTTAATAGAAAATAATATTATAGATGCTTATGCTACTGATGGAGGAAGTCCTTATGGTATATGGTTATATATGGGATCAGATAATAATGAAATTAATGAAAATACTATTTCTTCAGATGAAGCAGGACTTATTATAGCACAATTTATGAACGGAAATTCTATGACGGGCAACACAATTTATAGCTGTCTTAATGGAATTGCAGCTTATAGTGATTTGGAAGTACATTATAATAACTTTTTGGAATTTATTGATAATACAGGAGATTATGCTATTGCCGCATACCCAGGCATCTGTGAAGTCAACGCTACAAATAATTGGTGGGATACCAATGTAGAAGCTGAGATACAATCGCTAATTGAATGTGGAACCGTTTACTATGATCCTTGGCTAAGCGAGCTGTATGTTCCTCCTTCTGAAACAGTTTGGGTAGATTATAACTATACTTCCGGTAGTTGTGGTGGACATACCTGGGAATATGATGCCTTTGATAATATTCAAGACGGTATAGATGCAGTAGCAGCTGGTGGTACTGTGAATGTGGCTGCGGGAACATACAACGGCCACATCACTGTGAATAAAGACCTCACACTTAATGGAGCTCAGTATGGTGTTAATGCAAACGGACGCAGTGCTACAGAAACACAGGTACAAGGAACATTCGGCATTGTTGCGCCTGCAGCAGATGTTACCATTGATGGTTTTGAGTTTTTTGCACATGATGGCTCGCCAAATCCTTTCGGGTTAGGATCGCCCTACAACTCAGGAATTTACGGAAGTGCTGGTTCAATTGCAATACAAAACAACATTTTCAACAAAGCACCAACTACATCAGGTCCTTACACTAATCCAGGACTTGTTTATGTTACAAGTAATGATTTAACTATGATTAACAATGTTGTTGACCAGCATGTAGGTCTCACTCAAGATCCAAATGCAGCCTACGTTGTAATTTCTACTGGTGGATCTGGTATTATTTCAGGCAACACTTCAACAGGAGCAATAGCTGTGGGTTCAAATGCCAGCTCAACTGTTACTGTAGAAAATAATACTGTAAATGACGCAACAAAAGAGGGAATCTGGTTTTGGCCTGTAGATCCATCATCTGTCCTTTCAATTATAAATAATACTGTAACTGATTACGATTATATAGAGGACGGAGCCAAAGCACTCAAAGTAGTGTCCAAACCTGCTTCTATTAACAACAAAACAATCAGTTTGGATATGTACAATCAGATTTTGGCTGATAATGCAAACGTCCCAACTGTTTTTCTTCAATGGATGGGTGAATTTGGTCCTGTTTATAATGTCACCCAGGAAACATTCCATCAGACTATCCAAGATGCCATCGATGATGCTAATGCTGATGATGTTATTAATGTAGCTGCGGGAACGTATGATGAAAACGTTGTGCTTGATAAAGCACTCACGCTCAAGGGTGCTAATTATAATGTCTCATGTGGAAGTCGAGTAACAGAGTCGATTATTGCCCCCACTTCCGGACTTCCTATATCTATTACTGCTGATGGTGTTACCGTTAATGGATTTGAGATAAATGCTCCAGACTATAACAGAGCAATAATTTGTGGAAACACAAGCAATCTTACCATTGAATTCAACAATATCAATCATATCGGAACAAATCTAACCGGTGACCAGGGTTCAGCCGTAATAGCAATAAATTACACAGTTGCAAATGCAGCCAATACCTCAAATGTAACCATTTCCGATAATTGCTTAGACTATATTGGTAGTAATTTGGTTACTTACGATAGTCCCCAGGCTATCAGCATCTTACAATCAACATCAACTGGAATCCTGACGACACTAAATGTTGAAAGAAACATCATAAGTAATGTGAATGTATATACGGGTGATTGGGGTGATGGTGGTAGAATAGCTTACGGTATCATAATTAATGTCGGTAGCAGTAATTATCTTACCACGAACGGTAAGGTTGTAGATGCAACCATTAAACAAAATGAAATCTCAAACCTTTTTGGTTTCATATCCACTGGTATTGGACTTGAAGGTAATACAGAAGATGCTGTAGTAGAAAATAATTCTGTATCTAATTTAACAAGCTATAAAGTAGCAACACGTGATGGTGGAGGGTATGATCTTCAAGCTCTTAAATTTGAAACCAATAGATATGTTTCTACATGCACGGTGCAGAACAATAGCTTCCAGACGAATACCTTTACCCATAATGATCCCTCAGGCGTAGGTTATGCAGTTGCTAATTATGTGCCTGTTGGTGGTTCCTATTCAAAGAGCACAACTGGTGCTGCTCTTCTTTCATGCGATTGGTTTGGAACAAGCACACTAAGTGAAATTGTTGATAACGATGATATGACTGGAAAAATCTTTAATAAAGAAGACTGTATAACAAACTTATCTTCATTTCTTACTGATGGTACAGATGATGAACCTGGAACACTTGGATTCCAACCTGTTGACGGCTCATGCGATGGAACGGGACCGGTTCAAAATGTTACACAGGGTACGATTTATTTAACCATCCAAGCCGCTATCGATGCTGCAGATGCTGGTGATGAAATTCAAGTTGCAGCGGGGACATATACTGAAGCAGTAACAGTTCAACCAGGTTCGGATTTAACAATTATTGGAGCTGGGATAGATGTTACTTATTGGACATCACCTTCGGATGATATATCAAGGATGCACTGTCTAAAATGTGCTCTTGACGGTTATGCAGGCACTACTACTCTCGATATTTCAGGATTTACTTTTAGTGTTGAAGACAATGACATTGATGACGGTGGGATTGCCCTGTTAATTTATGATGCATCAGATGGTCCACTATATCTGGATGTCCATGACAATAAATTTGTTGAGACCACTACAATTACTCTTGAAACCGCTAATTCTATGCTATTTTGCCATAACAGATATGCAGCAAGAACAGATGGAGTAGCTCCTGTAAATATCTTCAATAATATTGATGAGACTACTGGTGGAATATGCATGTCTAATACCCGGGCATTCGATATTTATGGTAACACTTTTGATGGTGGTAGCGATGCATTGTATATTGGGTATGGTTGTCCTGAAAATACTACCATTGGTGATCACTACATCTATAACAATACGTTCAAAAATGCGGATGATAATGTGAACGAACGAACAGATGGACCATGGCCTTCGGTTTTATTCTCCTACTATGGTTCTGGTACAGGCATGACATTCTTACCAAGTACAATCGAAGAAAATACATTTGAAAATAATGATGTAGGAATTGGCTATAATATGGAAAGCGATATAACTTATCCTTCAGATGTAATTGAATATAATAAATTTGATGGTAATATCTTCGCCATGCAGGTTTGGGGACCACATGCAACTGATGTAACAGCTGAGAGAAACTACTGGGGAGATGCAACCGGTCCTGATCATATCTCCAATCCTTTAGCGGGTTTGGGTGATGCAGTAAGTGATCATGTTGATTTCATGCCCTGGTATGCCACTGCTACAACCACACCAGCAACAGAAAATGCATCATTGAACCGCGGTTCAAAAGGTAGTAAGGATACATGGACAGTCTTCACCTCTGATGAGCTTACCAATGCATTGGCCAATTGTGCAAATGATGATGTCATTGTACTGGGTTCTGCTACTTTTGATGGTGATTTCACAGTAAATAACGGTGTTACAATACAAGCTGCAAGTGGTGCTGTACCTGTTATTACAGGAACTGTTACCATCAGTAGCGATGGTGTAACCGTGGATGGTATTACGGTAGATGCTGATGATGGTGAACCGGCAATTGTAATTAATGCTGATGATGGCTCTACTATAACTATAAATAATAGCAGCATCCTTGCTGATGGAGGAGCAGATGCAGAAGCAATCGATAACAATTCTGGTGAGGATGCAAATATCGAAGATAACTGGTGGGGTTCTGACTCACCCACATGGGCTGATCTGCTAGAAGATCAATCTCCTCCATCAAGCTATTCTGATTCTGCACCTATCAGTATTTATGTGAGTGCAACATATTCATTGATCAAGGATGAAGAAGGACAGACCTATTCTGTGATCGCAAATGATGTTGAAGACCTGTATGCATTTGAAGTACAGATAAAATTCTTGAAAAATGATTTTGATGCACCAACCTGGCCAGGCGATTTTACACTTGGCTCTTTATTTACTGGAAACACCTACTTCAATTATGATGATGATAGTGACGCAACCTATTATATGTATACAGTTACTGGTGGTTTTCTTGGTACTGGATCAAGTGGAATAACAGATACTGATGTAGTGCTTTTCACTGTGGATATTAGCAGTGCGACTGATGCGAATAATATTTTAGGCAGCCTTGTATCACTTCCTATTTCTGAAGTAGTGCTTAAGGATCCTTTAAATGCACCTATTGCCTGCGATGGAACCACGGGTAAGGTTATATATATAGATTCTGTTGAACCTACCATGATAGCTCTCACAGAAACTCCAGGACAGACCATTCCTATTGATCATCCTGCATCAGCATCTGCTGGCTATGCATGTGTAGAAGAAACAACCCTTGGGCTTTCATTCTCTGATAATTACAATCTTGATTATGTACAGTATCTCATACAGCTTCAATCTGTAGCTGATCCAACTGGTACGGGAAACTTCTCAGATGATGTTGAAACAGGAATCAGTGGAACAACATGGAATAATGATGGAAGCGCTTGGATTATCCCGAATGATAAACTTAATGCAGCTGCTAATGTTCTTGCAACCGGAGATTATGAGATCTTCTTCCTTGCTGTTGATGACGCAGGTAATTTCTATATATTCTCTGCATGGACTTTCAGCATTGATAAGACTGCTCCTGATGCAATAACATGGGATACTGGTGATTTCTGCAGACCTACCCCTAATGCGAATAACTCTATTGATCTTGATTGGACCAATCCCACAAGTGATGTAGAGTATATACATCTCTGGGTTTGTGATTTTGCCGACCTTGGTGGTTCCGGTTATCCTCAATATGCAGCAGCTACTGGTGCACCAGATCCAGCCTGGCCGGATCATTACTTAGATGGAACCGGTACTGATGGAGACTGGACACTCATAACTAACACAGATACAGGTGAAGACTATACCTATACGGGCATGAGCAGAGGTTATTACTACTTCGTTCTGTATGTCGAAGATGCTGCAGGGAATATGAGTACACATCCTGCTACCTACGGTGAAGCGATCTCTTATTGGCCCGGTGATGTAGAAGGAACTGATGGTGATGTAGATGCAGCTGATATTAGTGCACTTTCCGCAGTATGGGGTACAGATGGTTCTACAAATCCTGCGTGTGATGTGGGGCCTACCACTGATTATGGTCGTCATTCACGTCCCACCCCTGATGATGACATAGATATTGAAGACCTGATGATCTTCGCCATGAACTATGATAATACCAATTATACCTTATACAGTAAAGATGACATTCCAGCCGCACATCCTATCTATATTGACCTACAAACTATAAATGAAAATGATCAACTCATTGCAACACTCAGTCTGGATGAAAATGATGGTTTTGTAAGAGGATTACATGTTCCTGTTCATTATGGAGATGGGTTAGTTGTTAACTCGATCGTAGCTGGTGATATATGGGGAAGTAGTGACTTCTTTATCTATACAAACAATGAATACTGTATAGAAGTAGATGGTTCTGCTCTGGGAGCTATCAATACTCTTCAAGATAATGGAACTATCGCGGTGATCACCTTTGACATTGTGGGAGAAAATATAATCCTTCAGCCAGGTGTGGCAAAAGCACGTAATGTAGATAATGAAGACATTGAATGTACTGGTTTCACCACTGAAATGAATACTGAGCCAATTCCTACTGTTTACAGTCTGTACCAGAACTATCCTAATCCCTGTGTGCAAACCACCAACTTCAAGTTCGCCTTGCCAAAAGAAGGTGTCGTATCTATCTCAATCTATAATATCAAAGGACAGCTTGTTGATGAAGTTACAAATGAGAACTTTACTGCAGGAACACATGTCATTCAGTGGAACAATACAGATCTGAAACCAGGCATGTACTTCTATAGAATTCAATCTCAAAAGTTTACTGACATCAAAAAGATGCTCATACTACGTTAACCCTATATTATGATGGGTGGCTGGAAAATCCAGCCACCCATCTTTTTAATTACTCATGAGACGTTATTGCAAAAAAAACTTATTAAAGATCTTATTATGTATACTATTTTTCTGCATGATCAATGGTACCTTTCTGCACGCTTTTATGACTTTTCTTTCTCCGGATCCTACCATAAACCTTACTATGGGTGAAGCATTCGATCTGCACATTAATGTGGATGAACAAGCCACTGAATTCAGGGGGTTTAAACTTATTTTTACGTATGATGATACAATCATGGACTTTTTAAGTGCACAAAAGGGGGGCTTGATGACTGGTCAACCAGTGGGATGGTGGGTCATTGATGAAGAGATATCAGGGTATGTGAAAATCGAATGTATCATCTTTGGGGCAGGTCTGTATGTGAGTGGACCTGGAACCATACTTGTTTTGAATTTTATGGGACTTAGTGAGGATATTACTGAATTATACTTCGAAGTAGCCGAATTTTATGATGTGCTGGGATATATCATCGCGTATGTGACTACTGATGACGGAACAGTAATAATAGGCGATCCTGTGCTTCCTCCTCCTGAGAATGTGAGATTTTCATATATGCAAGATAGTATACTCCTTATATGGAACTCATTAAAGGGAGCGAATGGGTATAAAATCTTCAGTAGTCTCGATCCATATACTGGCTATGATAGTCTTGGATCAACTAGAGATACACTATTTTCTATTCAACATCAAGAGGAGTCACAAATGTTTTTCTATTTGATAGGAGATACTCATTTGTTCGGACATGAATAAGGTCACCAAAAAAAATGCAAAGGAATCATAGGCCTATGAAAAATAAGATACTAGCAGGATTGATTCTCATAGTATCAATTCTAAGCATGCTATTTTCTACTCAAGTAAATGCGGAAATTAGAGTTCAGTGTGAGGAGTCATTCTATATTATTGGTCGTAATGAAGACCTCACTATTCCCATATGTATCAGTGGTGTGGAATATCTTCGTGGCTTTTCTGTTCTCATGACCTATGATACCAATTATCTTACTGCGGAAGAATCTGACCTTACAGAAGGGACCTTCCTTTCTGCTACAGGCGATCCTACTGAGTGGTTAATTGATGGATCAGACGGTTCATATACTGCTACCTGTGGAATACTGGGCGTCACTGATGGGAGTTCTGGCGACGGAACATTATTTTCTATTGTAGTGACAGGGATTTGTGCTCATGCAGGCGTGAATATTTTTCTTGATTCTGTGGTACTGAGGGATACGCTGAATGATCCTATAATTCCAGATGTGATTCAAGGAACAAGTGTGCAAATTGATGCTCCTGCGTATGCAGATATCAAAGTTTTTCTTGAAGGAGCGTATGATGCTGATAACTGCTGTATGAAAACTACCCTCAATGATATGTTACCCCTTACCTCTCCCTATGATGACGCACTCACGGTTTCATCAATACCAGATTGTATTGTTGATTGGGTGTATGTTGAAATACGTTCATCATTAGCAGGTTCTACCCTGGCTGGAAAATCTATGTTATTGAAAAGTGATGGTTCATTATGTGATCCCTATTATTGTCATCCTGGATTTGCAAATGTCGGGTGTGGTAATTACTATGTGGTTGTCAGGCATAGGAATCATTTAGCAGTGATCAGTTGTGCCGCTTGTGAGTTTAGGGATACTGGAACAGCAGAAGAATTGGATCTTAGTAATAGTAGTAATATCTATGGAACAGGTGCGATAAAGGACCTTGGTAAATCCACATGTGGTATATGTTGTGGTGATATTAACGGAGATGGCTATGTTACTACTATGGATTATACCCAATGGTATAGCGCTTTTTATCAGGGTGTATCAGGATATCACAGGACAGATATCAATTTTGATGGTGAAGTCACAACTGAAGATTACACCAAGTGGTACAGCAATTTTATCATAGGAGCACACTCATGTGGTGTGGAATAATAAAATATGGTAAAAAACCTAATTATACCCTTTTCCCTGAAAAGGTTCTATCAAAATATAATTATAAAGGAGTTTGCTTTGAAAAAAACTAATAATTTTGGAACATTGAAAAGCACGAGGGTTTTATTTATTTTCATAGTATTGCAATTTTGCATGTTATTACACGCAGATAACGCTTCGTTCAGAACCGTTGTATCAAAAAATGATATGTCTGTTGGTGGAGATTTCTGGCTTGATTTTCAGATAAGAATCACTGAGGGTACACATCCAAGAACCCTTAATTCGCTAACTTCAGATGTTTACTTCGGGAATGAAATATCATATATTAATGCAGATGGATGGGCTTATGGTTCCGCATTAGGTTATTCTAGATTTGCAAATAACCTCACAGATTATATAAGAGTAGGCACTACAGGAAATAGTGTAGGTCAGGATGGACCTGGTGATCCTCCCGGTTGGGATATTACTTCATCATGGCAGACAATTGTAACATTAAAATTTACTATTACTACAGCAACATCTGTAGATATTTCTATTAATGATGCGACCGATGCTGCTGCATATTTTGATAATTATCAAAATAATCCTAAAGGAGATAATACAGATTGGACGATGAGCAATGAAGATACCGGGCAGGTAACCCTTCCAGTTATTCTTTCTACGTTTACGGCACAATTTTTAAATAACAATGCCGAGTTATATTGGGTAACAGAATCTGAAGTAGATAATCTTGGATGGAATATATATAGAAATTTCTCTAATAATTTCAATACTGCTGAGAAGATCAATAATGAATTTATTGCAGGTCATGGAACCACGACAGAACGATCTCATTATCTTTATTCTGACATAATATTAGAGCCACAAGCAGGAAAATGTTTTTGGTATTGGGTGACCAGCATTAGTTATAGTGGTGTGATGCATATATCAGCTCCTGTATCTTTAACTATTCCGGAAGTTACTCCACAGCATCATGAGATAGAAATACCCGAGACTTTTGGTCTTTTTCAGAATAGTCCCAATCCTTTTCATCCAAAAATTGAAGAAACAAAAATACATTTTTTACTTCCTTCTCAAGAAAAAGTGTCACTCATGATTTTTAATGTAAAAGGACAACTCGTGAGGAACATTTATGAGGGTTATTTAGATAAGGGAAATTTTATTTGGGACGGTAAAGATAAAAATGGTGAAATCGTATCAGATGGAATTTATCTCCTTACATTATTCCATTCCAATCAAAGCGAAGTAAAAAGATTAATTATTATTTCTCAATAACTGAAAGATTTTTTTATTTTTAAAACTTACTTGAAATAGTAAATATTATTGATTCTATTCAAGCTTTTTGAATATGAAAAATCATTACGAATCCTTTTTTTGAAAATGCAATAAATGGACAAATGATTTGCTAGTAAATATTGAAGAAATAGAAACATAGCAATATTCTTGACAGGATATTACTATTAATCTCAAATCTTTGCAATTATCTGCCTATACGAACGCAGAAAAAATTTATAGGAGCATTTTATGGACGAACAACTATCAATTGGTAACATTATCTCCAATGGCTTCTCCTATGGTTTCAAAAACATTCTTAATTTGCTTGGTGCAATTATTCTCTGGATTGTCACGATCTGGATACCATACTTGAACATTGGAACCACTATTGGTCTGGTAGGTCTTGTTGTGCACATGAGTAAGGGAAAGCCTTTCTCACCAACGGTTATTTTTGACGCGAAATATCGTAAGAATTTTGGAGAATTCTTCCTGTTATATGGATTCATGGCTATTGGCATCTATTTTGCCTCAATACTTATGATCATTCCCGGTATTGTGCTGCAGGTTGCCTGGAGTCAGGCAATGTATCTTTTCCTCGATAAAGATCTTAAACCACTCACTGCATTAAGAAAGAGTAATGAATTGACCTACGGCAAAAAATGGAATATCTTTCTTGGTATCTTCATTCTTATGGTAATTATCGGTATTCTTTTTGCTATTCTTGTCGCGATCTTTAATGCAATTTGGTCATTTCTTGGTGGACTCTTCACCTTTATTGGTATTATCATTATTATCGCTATTGGTTTGGGAGTACATGCGTATATTTATAGTGTTCTTTCCAAAGGTCTTGATAAACCTGTAAATCCTATAGAAGCATAAGTTCCTTTAAATATGATTAGTAAGAGAGGAATCGATTCCTCTCTTTTTTTTATGAATAAACCTGACGCACTTATTTTTGATCTGTCTGAAGTAATCATCAGAGGGCTTGTTGGTATAGAGAATGAAGTAGCTAAAAAAGCCAGAATCCCGTCAGATGATATTTTAAAGAAATTTGGCGGACAAAATCTTGAAAAACTATGCAGAGGAAATATTTCTGAAAAGGAGTATCTGAGAAAAATTATAACAGAATACCACTGGAATATTACACTTACGTTACTTCAGAACATCATACGAAAAAACTTTCATCATATTATTGAGAATATGGATAGATTACTATATATATTATCAGAAAAAAATAACCTGTCTTTAATGAGCGATCATGCGAGGGAATGGATAGAATACATTTTTGAGCAACACGAATTTTTGGATTGTTTTACAACAAAGATATTCTCCTATGACACATCATTTCTCAAACATGAACCTGAAAGCTTTACATATATCATTCAAAAATATGAGATTAATCCCGAAAAGTGCATATTCATTGATGATAATCCAGCGAATATACGAACTGCTCAAAAAATCGGTTTCAGGGCAATACATTTCCAGAGTCAAGCACAGTTAACACAGGAGTTAACAGAACAGGGGATAGAGCTATGATATTAAATGGTCCATATTTTGCACTCAATGACCTTTTCAAGGTTGGCGTAAAAACTGCTGATCCATCTCGATTACTAAAGAATATACTAAAGGTAGAAAAAAATACCCTAATGGTAAAAAAAGAAAAGGATTATCATATATATAATCTTGAAAATTATGATGAAATTTATGTTATTGGTGCGGGGAAAGCAAGTGAGAGGATGGCTGAAGGAGTATACGATGTACTTGGTGAAAGTATCACTGATGGGTTGGTTATAACAAAATCCAGAAGGTTTGGAGAAATTGGCTCGATCAAGATTGTGGAAGCTGGACATCCGATTCCAGATGAACGAAGTGTTAAAGGGGGTATTGCGTTGCAGAATATTGCCCATGAGGCAACCGAAAGAACATTGATCATCTCGTTGATATCAGGTGGTGCGTCTTCCCTTGTAGAGGTGCCGAGGATTGAGCATATTGAGGGGAAAGAGATCACATTAACGCTGGATGAATTGAAAAAAATAAATGAGCTGTTATTGCATTCTGGAGCAACAATTGATGAGATCAACTGTGTTCGAAAACATCTTTCAATGATTAAGGGAGGGTATCTCTCTGTCTGGATGTATCCAGCCACTGCACTTAACTTCATTTTATCTGATGTCGAAGGAGATCGCATAGACATAATCGGCTCCGGGCTTACAACAATTGATGAATCTCTATTCTTAGATATGGATGAAATTATAAAGAAGTACGGTCTGGAAGATAGAATTCCCGATAACATCAAAAAGTTCGTTCAACTTGGAATAGATGGAAAAATATTTGAAACACCAAAGACCCAGGAACTAGTTTTTGAGAGGACTGAGAATGTGATAATTGGAAACAATAAAACAGCGATTGAGGGGATTCAAAGACGTGCAAAAGAAATGGGTTTTAATATCCTTTATGATAGTTCTTGGGTGAAAGGTGAAAGCAGGCATATCGGAAGGGAGTTATTTCACAGAGCTCTTCAAGTCAAAAGTAATGACATGCGTGAGAAACCATTATGTTTGGTTTCTGGCGGTGAAACTACTGTCACAGTAAAAGGGGGTGGTATTGGAGGAAGGAATCAAGAACTTGCACTCGGATTTCTGGATGAAATGGAAAGGAAGCAAGATAATTCTTCAGGTATATTTTTACTCTCTGCAAGTACGGATGGTGATGACGGACCTACAGACGCTGCTGGAGCATTTGCTTCTTATGACGTTCTACAGAAGGCAGGAAATTTATCTTTGTCGATGAATGATTATCTTGCAAGAAATGATTCGTATACTTTTTTTGAAAAATGCGGTTTTCTTTTTACATCGGGATATACGGGAACCAACGTATGTGATGTGCACATTCTCCTGATTACATAATTCTCAACTTTTGCAGGTCCTCAACCATCTGTTCATAACTACTCACACAGATCGTTCGAAAACCGTAACTCTTCGCAGCGATAACATTTTCACTATCGTCATCCAGGAAAAGTACTTCCTGCGGGGAGAGATCCAGATATTTCAGCACATGGTTGAAGGAATCTGGTTCTGGTTTGCGAAATCCGATTTCATTCGAGGAGAAGATATGTTCAAAATATTGGAGGATAGGCTTGCAGATCTTCTGCCACATCGGTACGTGGATCTCATTTGTATTAGAAAGTGCAACCAATCTGTAATGTTGGTGAAGTTCCTTGAGAAGGTCTGGTATACGATCTCTAACCTTAATAAGAATCTTACTCCAACCCTCATCGAATTGTGCTTCTGTCAGTTGAATCCTCAGGCAGTCATTCACATAGGATCTGAAAGATTCTGGGGGTATTTCTCCACGCTCAAACTGGGCATACATTTTATCAAAAGGGAAAAAATTATAAAGTTGCTCTGGTTTTTTGTTAGCCAGTTTTGCCCAATAATCACAACAACTTCTTGGAGATATATCTATAATAACATTACCAAGATCAAAGATAAGAGCTTTGATATCTAAAGCGTACATTATTTACTTTTTCTTTTAAATTTGAACAGTCGGGGATATGCTTTTAGTTTCGGCATGAAGTGACGTTTCTTTCTTCCTGGAACAGCCCACTCACTAATAGCGCGAACATCTTCGAAGGTATACAGAGCATTTTCGTTATATTTCCGTATCGCTGCAATGACAGATGGAATATCCTTTCTTTTGATAGGAATGAATATGATCTCAACTTTCCCATCATTGGCTTCTGCTGGCACGTGTGTGACACGGTAGCCCAGCCCACGAAAATATTCAATAAGCTCCTTTGCTTTCTTCATTGTGATAATTCTAAGCAGTACGATTCCCATTGCGAGTTTTTGCTCAAGGAAAATGCCCACAAAATTACCCATTGCAAAGCCGCTGGCATAGGCAATGTAGTTCGTGAGATTGGTAAGGTTCTGCATAATCTGTCCAATCACGACAAGCCAGATGAAAACCTCAAAGAAGCCAATTATAGGTGCCAGGAATTTCATTCCCCGATTCACAAATATGATCCTCAGCGTCCCAAGAGAAACATCAAAAACCCTGGAAATAAAAATAAGAAATGGTAGTAAACCCAGAGAAAAAAATTCTGATTCTGTAAACATAGGGAGATGTTATTGCTTATTCAGAAAGGCGTCAATACTTTTTGCAGCCCGATGTCCATCAGGGATCGCACTTATGAAACCTATAGTCAAATTATGTATATGATCTGCCATAAATACTCTGGTTTTATAAATTCTATAATATTCATTGATCATCAGTTTTTTTTTTCTTGTAAGTAGTAGTTGATATTTCATAAACTTCTTTATGATAAGTCCAGCTCAGCCCATTCATGAAGAAGGGTATCAAGTTTATCATGGAGTGATTTCTTATGAGTATAGAGTTCCTGGAGTTTTTCATAATCATAGCCATGTTCATTAATTTGAACTTCCGTCTCTTCGATCATATGTTCGACATTCTCCGCTTCTTTCTCAATTTCCTGCAGGCGTCTGATCCTGCGTTTCTCTTCGTTCGCAGCCTTTCTCCTATTCCGAAAATCTTGATGCTCTGGATGTATATTGGATTTTGGTTTTAAATCTATATTTCCTTTTTGCTCTTGTTTTTTATTTCTATAAAAGTCATAATTTCCTAGATATTCTTGAAGTGTATGGTCTTTCAATTCAATCACTTTGTGTGCGATCTTATTGATAAAATATCTGTCATGGGAGATGAAGACAATAGTTCCCGTATAGTCCAGAAGTGCTTCTTCAAGCATTTCCATGGAGTCGATGTCCAGGTGATTCGTTGGTTCATCAAGCAAGAGGAGGTTGGGATTGAGCTGCATCAGAATTGCGAGTTGAAACCTGACCTTCTCTCCACCGGATAGATCTCCGAGAGATTTGAACACATCATTACCAAAGAAGAGAAAACGTGCGAGGTAATTCCTCGCCTGATCTTCGTGCATGGGGAACTGCAATCTAAAAGCATCAACAACCTTTTCACGTTCATTATCAAAGTGTACTTCCTGTTCAAGATATCCAGTAGTTAATCGTGAACCCATTTTTACGATACCGGAGTCAGGATTCACTTCATTCATTAAAATCTTGAACAAAGTGGTTTTGCCGGTTCCGTTTTTCCCCAGAATGCAGATTCGTTCCTGATAATACACATGAAGGTCAATATTATTCAGAATATTATTACTTTCATAGGACTTCGAGACATTCTCCATTTTGATGACATCATTGCCAGAGCGTTGTGCATTGAAATCCAACCCGATCTTTCGAGCTTCAGTGGGTTTATCCACTTGTTCTATCCGCTCTAATCTGCGTTCCATATTCACAGCTTTTTTAAACATATCCGGATTATCAGTTCGAGTGCCCCAATCCCGAAACCGTTTGATGGCTTCTTCCATTGCCTTGATCTTTTTCTGTTGGTTCTTATAGGTGACAAATTGGCGAGTGATCTCATCATCCTTTTGCTGAATATATTGAGAATACGTTCCTTTGTATGCCTTAGTTTTGCCTGCTTCCAGTTCAACGATCTTGTTGACAGTTGCATCAAGGAAATAACGGTCATGAGCAACGATAAGTGCTGAACCATTGTATTGAGAAATAAATTCTTCAAGCCATTCAACTGATTCGATGTCTAGATGATTGGTTGGTTCATCCAAAAGTAAGATATCGGGATGGTTAAGAAATATCTGACCCAGCATCACACGAGTCTTCTCACCACCGCTCAATAAATTATAATCCCGGGCAAGCATTCCTTCATCGATCTTGAGTCCAGAGCATACCTTTTCGAGTTTTACATTTATGTCATACCCTTCAAGATGTTCAAACCGAATCTGTTTTTTTTCATATTGTTTGATAAGTTTGTTTTGAGTGTTTTTGTTTTCGCAGATTGAAATTTCATGTTCAAGATCCCGTAGTTCGTCTCTGAGATCATAGATATGCTGGCAGGATTTTCTTAATACCTCAACCACCTTTGTCCCTTCGGAATATTCCGGGATCTGCTCAATGTACCCAATTGTTGCTCCTTTTGGAGTGTGGACATTCCCTTCATCAATCTCTTCTTTTCCAGTGATAATGCGAAAAATTGTTGTTTTTCCTGTTCCATTTTGCCCAATTAAACCAACCTTTTCGCCCTTGATACATTCAAAGGAGATGCCCTTCAGAACTTCGAAGCCACCAAATGATTTTTTTACATTGCTGAGTATGATATCTTTCATGAAAACATTCGTTATATAATATGATTCTTATCAATAGTACAGATTATTATGAGTTTCATTATACGTAAACGCATCAACAATAAGTATGTGAACCTCAGGTTCTTGCTCGACAAGTAATCTAATAAAATTCGAGCCAATAAAACCACAACCACCAATTATGAGATAGGTTTTCATTATATCTCCGGATTTTTTATTCATGGAATTGGACACATGTAGGTATTTCATTGTCAAGAGTTACATGTTCGATGAAAATTTTTTTATTGACGGACTTATATATTTAAGGTGTTTTGTTGTCATCGAAAAATTTTAGAAGGAGAAATCGCGTGAGAGTAAAAACTATATTTTTATATTTTATAATGATCGTTATAAATTCTGTTATTTTTGGAGAGGACCGTGGCTGTACACATAAGGAGTTATATCCGGACGGCTTAACCTGCACGGGAGTGGCAACAACCTCTATGCCTCAGGAAATATCTGAGAATGAACCACCAGCAATACACAGGAACAGCACATGGGTATTAATAGATTCACTGAAGCTTTCTGATTATGTGGAAGCCGGTCAGGGATATAATATCTATTATGATGATGATACTGAGTCATTGAAGCAATATCCTCTCTATGAAGAATATCCCCTTACAGTAGAATCTGAACAGGCAATTGCAAGAGCTCCAGCATGGTTAAGAAATAATCTGCGAACAGTACTCTCACATGTGAGCGAGCTGCATCAGCCGGAATGGGCATCAGCAATTAATACCGCAAACGATCCCTATATAGACGAAATAGCTTTTTCCATCGCGCACCTTTCCCCGCAATACCTTTCTGCGAACGTTGCTGGAGACCTTTATGGAAGCGCGCAACTTTTACAGGAGAATGCAGAATTGATCTATCTTAATGACCAGTACCTTGATTATGTGGAAGTGATAGACTATGGTACATCAACTACTGATGAGAATTATTATTCAACAACCAAGTACAGAAAGGTTGATGCACGAGGAGATACAATAGAAGTAGAAGTACCGAAGGAGATTTATTACTGGTATATTGTTGATCCGAAGATCACAGACGAGATCCCGGCATTTATCGATCCAGATATTATCGAAGATAACATTACTCACAATAATAATATAGCTGATCCCCCTGAGGGTGTTTTCTGGAGGGACTATCTATTCAATCAGGCAGATGCTGGATACCCGGTCTTGAAAGATACACTTGAAGGATGTACTATTGTTTGGGACGGCACACAGAATGTGAATGCTTCTATGACCCATGCAGCTGCGGTCATTACCCGGTGGATAAATGCAACCATGTCGTTTACCTCGAATTACGAACGACCTCATCAACCAGTGCGTATTTATAAGAAACATATAGGCAGATGTGGTGAGTATGCAGACTTTACTGCCGCGGCAGCACGGGCAGCGCTTATTCCCTGTACGAGCATTTTGGCAATTTCAGGTGATCACACCTGGAATGAATTCTGGGATGAGGAATGGATACACTGGGAACCGGTCAACAATTCACTGAATAATCCGCTGGTGTATGAGAATGGATGGGGAAAGGTATTTGGTTCTGTATTCGAGATACGGAGTGACGGATGGCTGACTTCCGTAACAGACCGTTATTCAGAAGGGGCTGCAACCATCACGATCTATGCCCTTGACAGTCAGGGAAATCCTATTGATGGCGCAGAGGTACTACTTGGAGTTGGATCGGGAACTTCCATTTTGGTAGACAATTATGGATTGACCGATAATGAAGGGAAATATACTTTTGTTGTTGGAGAAGGTAAGCATTTTTATGCCCGTGTCGATACTGATATCGGCAGTAATCCGATAGAACCGGGTTCAACAATTTCATTGATTGATAACACGATAGATGATGAAGACTATTACTTTAATTTTGATATTTCTGGCACCATGCCTTCGTTGAATTATGTAACAACTGATGTGCCCGAGGATTTGAATGACGACTATCGATTAGATGTATCGTTCACAGTGCCATCAGAGATAGTCACCGGAGTATCTCTTTTTGATGATCTCGATAATGTTGAGTTGTATAAACAGGAGGATACTGGCAATATTGATCATGTGATGATCGCAGGCTATGATCTTATTTGGTATTTGCTAAACGAACCATTTAATGCATTTAATATATTTCCCGATGCAACTCAGGGTGAAATTGCCTTTTATATACCTGTTGGTTCAGATTGGTACAGTTGTCTTTCAAATATGCTTCATCTGAATAATTATCAATATGTGGATGGAATGGCGCGATTATTTCATTACAATGTTTCTGTTGATGAACCATCAAGTAACGGATCTAAGGACCTGATCCTGATTAATAATCCCAATCCCTTTACACAATCCACCACAATATCACTCTCTTCTTACTCAAATCATCATGAAATGTCTCACCTAACAATTTTTAACATAAAAGGACAGAAGATTCGAAGTATAGAGCTGGCTCATGCGGATGATAAGTATTCTGCAATATGGGATGGTACCGATCAAAATGGTAATAAGGTACAACAGGGTGTGTATTTTTATATGATTGATATCGATGGAGAAACCTATGTAAATAAGATGATCCATATGCATTGATTTGATGGTTTCTTATACAAAATAAAGGGAAGAAGCACGTACTTCTTCCCAATTTTTTTCTACATTATTTAGTATTTAGGGTTTCATGATCGCTTTACAATCAATCGAGTTTTGGATAAAACGTGATGCCAGTTCAGGATTTTCAAAGAGCTGTTTAGTTCCTTCATCAAAGTAATCTGCAACTCCATCATCAACGATCTTTTGCAGTAATTCAAAATTATCTCTGATCGAGCAGGGGAGTTTGTAATTCTTATTCACTTTTTGAATTTCTTCCCGAATTCGTTCAAATAGGTCACAGTGAATAATATCTTCCAGAGACTTGCCCTGCTCCCAAACGTCGTAAATATTTCCAAGTTTTTTATCACAGAGGGGAAGAAACACGCAGGGAGTGATCTTACCATTTGCTCGAATCGTGAAATGTCCGCCTGTGCGTCCAGCAGCAATGCAACCGGCAGGACAGTCAATATTAGCAGTTGTGGAACCTGCATTCCAGAAGTCACCAATGAATACACCTCGATCCCGTACGTATTTCCAGTTGTCTTCATAGAGTTTGTTCCTCTGCTCTGGTTGCACCAACAAGTCCATTATGTCTTTGGGGAGAATCTGTCCATCCTTGTTCCATATTCTTCCAATGGGCATGACGTGGAAATTCCATTCACCCATGGCTCCTTCTTCAAGATTCTTATCATGAAATTCTGCTGAACCTACATAATCAGCGTTCTTTGAGGTGATAGTGACCGAATATAGGAAGGGAACACCGGCTTCCTTCAAATCCCTGGCAACCCGTGACACGATCGCACTCAGATCTTCGGTGTCTGCTTTGCCGCGTCGTTTATCTGTATCTTCTTTTTTGCCTTCCTTACTCAGGCATGGGATCACATTTCCGGATCTTGCAAAACGTTCTATGAGATCATCAGGAAGATTATGCTTCTTTGCATAGAGTTTATCAAGGGCAGTGCCGTTCGTGTACATCAGGAAAAGCTTATCATTATATTCTTCAAAGATATCTGCGATGTTTTTCTTATTCCCGAACTCATCCTCGCCTTGCCACATTGTGGGTTCACCACCGGAAAACACAAAAAAATTGATATCTAATTGTCGTTGAGCTTCGTCCATGATGCGTGTAAGATCTCTATATGGAAATGAGTACCCCTTGTAACTTCTTCCTCTATTACCAGCATCCGCATAGCAGTATTCACAGTCGAGATTACAGATACTTGTGGGATCAATCAATAGGAAGAAAGGTTGCTGAATATTGCTGTCCAGCAGCTCCCGCTTCTTGGTTAAACCTTTCACGAGGTTATTCCCGACTATAACATTGAGTAGATTGTCTTTGTATCCTTGTGACATTTTGTCTTCTTCATACAATCTGCTAAGCGTTTTTACAAGTGCTCTTCCCATATAGTATTTATTCAGTGCAGCTTCTTTTGCAAGATTGTCTGCATTCTTTTTCACTGCGTAATTGTAAATGGTCTTATCAAGTAGTTTGAGAAGTGCTTTTCGGCTTATCGTGTGATCTGTTGACGTTCTAATGATCGATTTAATGAGCTTGTCATTATACAGAGTTTTTTCCGAAATGCTTTGTATAGCATAACTAATTGAATTTCTCATTGTGCCTCCTGTTTTGCATTCCTTTGTTAACAAATCTTGTTTATATAATTAATTCTTAAAAAAAATATAGACATGTGCCTTATTCGATGTCAAGTTTTTCTCCACCATCAGAATATATCACCAAAGATCGTTGTTGGCTTGTTATTGCCTTACAATTTATTTGTAGTTGATTATTCTCTTAAATAACGATTATTTTTTAATTTTTCTAAAAAATTAAATTTTTTCTTGAAATCATTCTTTTTCTGCATAATATATAATATATGAATAGTATTATTTCTTTAAACCAAATAATTGAACGGCTTCGACCTGACCAGATCGAGTCGATACAACGCATTTTTGAAATCACCACTATCAAAGCTGGGATAAATATCGATGGTGAATTCCCGCAGCAGATCATCCAGAACTTTGCAAATAACTTACATCTCGACAATGAACAAGCTAGGGAACTCATACAGAATCAATTGATTACAAGAGTATATAATAAAATCGAGAAAAAAGGTGCCTTGTTCAACTCGCTTCGAGCTGCAAGACCTGGAGCAAAAACTCAGAATTCTATCAGTAGGATCTACCAAATAATCAAAGAGTCCGAGAAAAATTGTGATTTCTACGAACCTATTTCAAAAACTCCTCAGGATATTTTCGGCAGGATCAAAGGTAAACACTGCATCACCTCTGCAAATATAGCACGATATGATAGATTCAGCTCGTTGATCATCTTTGAGAAACACAACCCGCTGGATTTTATTGAGGAAGAGATTGCAGATTATCTTGAAACTGCACAAAAATGGTTTATACGAGTTCTTGAGCATGATCACTCATACTGTTATCCTTTTCTTTTCTGGAACTGTCTTGATAGTGCAGCTGCGTCAAAAACTCATGGTCATATGCAAGTTTTAATGGCAAATCAACGACCATACGCACAAGTAGCAGATCTTATCGAAGCGATGAAGGCATTTGATGGAGAGTATCTTGACGAACTTGCACATGTCTATAACATCCTTGGTCTGAGAAAAGATTTCAGAGATTTGAATATCTTATATTCCCTCAATCCTGTCAAAGAGATGGAAATGATGATCTATCATAGAGACGGTTCAAAAGATTTTCCAGAAGGATTTTCTGAAGTTATTACCAAAATCCTGAGAACGTTTGTTCATAAGCTTCATACCTATAGTTTCAATATCAGTCTTTTAACAGATAGACTGCCAGATAACCAGTTCCCATACATCCTTCGTATCGTTGGAAGAGGCGATCCCCTTCAAAACAGATGCGATATCGGTGGAATGGAACTCTGGGCAGAGCCAGTCATTAGCGCTGATCCTTACAAAATAAAGGAACATATCGATGGAGGATTACAAGATGAATAAAAATAAAAGACTATTGATAGTATCAAACAGGTTACCTTACAGCATCACCCTGCAAGATGATGGTGTTACTTTACAAAAAAGTGTGGGTGGGCTTGCCACTGGTCTTGCTTCTTTTTTATGAAAAATATGACAGCCAATGGATCGGTTGGCCTGGCATTGAATCTGATGAATGTACTGATGAAGTGAGAATGCAGATCCAGAAAGAATTGAGTGAGAATAATTGCAGACCTGTTTTTCTCTCAAACGCAGAATTAGATAACTATTATCTCGGATATTCGAATAAAACTCTCTGGCCTACCTTTCACTATTTTCCTCAATATACTGTTTTTGATGATACATTGTGGGAATCCTACATTTCTGTAAACCGGAAATTTGCAGATGAGATAGCTTCAGTAGCTAAGGAAAACGACATTATCTGGATTCATGATTACCATTTGATGCTTTTGCCAAAAATGCTCAGAGAAAGGGTAGATAATCTTAAGATCGGGTTTTTCCTTCATATTCCATTCCCAGCATATGAGATGTTCTCCATACTACCTTCTGCAGAAGCCCTAATAGATGGTCTTTTGGGAGCTGATCTTATTGGATTTCATACCTATGAATATGTACTTGGATTTTTGAATTCTGTGTTAAGGATTAAAGGGTTGGATAGCGAGCTTGGAATGATCCATATGGACTCACGAGTCATTAAAGCTGATATCTTCCCAATAAGCATCGATTATGAGAAATATGCTAACTCACACTTGCTGAAATCTGTGAACAATGAAATAAAAAATATCAGAAACAGAGTAGGGGATAAGAAGATAATTCTCTCGGTTGACAGATTAGATTATACGAAGGGTATTTATAATCGTCTGTTGGGATTCTATACATTCCTCAAAGAAAATCCCAATCTGCATGGAAAGTTAACCCTTGTGTTGGTTGTGGTTCCTTCCAGAACAGAAGTAGAAAGCTATGCTAAGATGAAGATGCAGATAGATGAGATTGTCGGTAAGATTGAGGGTGAATTCGGCACACTGGTTTGGATTCCTATATGGTATTTGTATAAAAAATTGGATTTTGAAACCCTATCGGCATTATACAACATTGCAAATATCGGCCTAGTTACTCCTCTTCGAGATGGGATGAATCTTATCGCAAAAGAGTTTGTCGCAGCTAAACAAACATCAAAAGGTGTGCTGATTTTGAGTAAGATGGCAGGTTCTTCTCAAGAACTCGCAGAAGCAATACTTATTAATCCTAATGATATCACCGCTATTTCATCAGCCATCAAAACTGCCTATGTAATGGATGAGAATGAACAGCAAGAAAGAATGCATGCCATGCAGAAACGAATAAAAAGATATGATATTTTAAAATGGTCTGAGGACTTTATAGAAAATCTGGAGCTTGTTCATACGCTAATAGAAGAACACTCGGTAAAAAGACTACATTCAAAAACCATCTATGATATGATAAAAGAATTCATGCAGGCATCACAAACACTCATTCTCCTGGATTATGATGGTACTATGATCTCTTTTTCCAAAGATCCAACAAAAGCAAAGCCAGATCAGGAGGTGCTGGACATTATTACCTGCTTAAACAAACTACAAAATGTACATGTCGTGATTATTAGTGGAAGAGACAAACAAACCTTGAGTACATGTTTTAAGGGAATTAATGTGTCATTGATCGCAGAACATGGTGTGTGGATAAAGGATAAAGATGAGGGTTGGAAAGCAGCAGCTGAGATATCTGACTCATGGAAGCCACCAATAAGAGAAATAATGGAAATCTATGTTGATAGAACTCCAGGCACATTTATCGAAGAGAAGGATTATTCTTTGGTCTGGCACTACAGAAATGCAGATACGAGCCTTGCAAAGGTTCGAGTTAATAATCTTAAGAATGTTCTAGAGGGACTCACAAAAAATATCGATATAGAAGTTGTCGAAGGAAGTAAGATCGTTGAAGTCAAAAAGATGGGTATAGACAAAGGGAGTGCAGCGAAAAAATGGTTAGAAAAGAAGAAATGGGATTTTATCTTTGCTGCAGGTGATGACAAAACAGATGAAGATATGTTCAAAGTCCTACCTACAGGAGCGTATTCAATAAAGGTGGGAATGAAGGGTACAGAAGCGCGATTTAGCGGAGCAACTCATCAAACAATAAGAAAACTACTTAAAAAAATGATCCAAGCAAAGGAGTAAGCTATGATACAGGATTTTACAGAATATAAAAAAGTCGTTGGAAATGAGCTAATCGCAAAGATATTCAAAAAGGCAAGGTATATTTATGGACGTCATATTGTTAATATCAATTCAACCTATTTTGGCGGTGGTGTCGCACAGATGCTTACCTCTCTTATTCTCGCACTTAATGATGTAGGTATCGATATCGGCTGGAGAATTTTATACGGTACACCGGATTTCTTTGGAGTCACTAAAAAGTTTCACAACGCTCTTCAGGGTGATAATATTCATCTGACCCCGATAAAAAAGAAAATTTACACAGAAGGAAGTGCCTACTTCTCCGTCTACACACATCTTAAACATGATGCGGTCATCATCCATGATCCGCAACCCCTGCCACTGATACATTGTTATAAAAAAGAGCAGCCATGGATCTGGAGATGCCATATCGATCTATCCAATCCAAATAAAAAACTCTGGGACTATCTAAAAACATTTCTTTTACGCTATGATGTCATAATCGTTTCACATGAAAATTATATAAAAAAAGACCTGCCTATTGAGCAGAGAATAATCTATCCTGCTATCAATCCACTTTCATCTAAAAACAAGACTCTATCAAAGAATGACATTGATAAATATTTAAAAAAGTTTGAGATTCCCATGGATAAACCTCTTATCACTCAGGTATCACGCTTTGATAAATGGAAAGATCCTCTCAGAGTGATGGAGGTCTTTACAAAGGTTAAGAAAAAAATAGACTGTCGTTTGGTGCTTTGTGGGAGTATGGCAACGGACGATCCAGAAGGAATGGAAATATATGATAAAGTAAGTGAAGCTGCTTCGGAGTTTGACAAAAATGACATAATACTAATAACTGCCGAGCACGATATTCTGGTGAATATTCTACAAAATGTTTCGAAGGTTGTAATTCAAAATTCAATCAAGGAAGGCTTCGGACTTGTGGTATCGGAAGCTCTGTGGAAAGGAACTCCAGTGGTTGCTACGAATGTAGGAGGAATTCCTTTACAGGTTCAGGATGAGAAAAGTGGCTTTCTGGTCGATCCAGAAGATGTAGAGAGAATGGCTAAAAAAGTAGTGTATCTCCTAGAGAATGAGGATAAAGCAAAAGAAATGGGTAAAAAGGAAAAGAACATGTAAGGAAGAATTTTCTGATTACCAGATTGATAGAAGACTATATAGACTTGATAAATGATGTCACTCTAAAAACTCATAAGAATAACAGATAGTTCTTACTCTTATATGCAAGAATCTATGCAGCGAAAAAATGTAACTTAAAAAAAAAAATTAAGAAATGTAGAGAAAGAACTTAGTTGTCATAAGATTTTTTTGCAAATAATTAATATAAATAAATTCTGTAAAAAAATTGACAATTTTACTTACTACTTTTTGAAAAATTACAATAATATTTTCCTCCTGTAAATTATTATACATTTCAAAGTAATGTGAAAATAAACTGATTTAAAATCAAAATAAATAGAAATGGAGGACAAATGAAATATTTAGTATTAATTATTGTTTTCTCAACAATTCTATTGTCGTTGTCGTGTGAACATAATAAGGGATCCAATGATTATCAATGGCCTACTGTAGAAATTACTAATCCTCAAGATAATGATGAGTTCATTTATGGAACAGTAATTAACATCACTGCAGATGCATATGATGAAACTGAATTAAAAAAAGTTGAATTTGATATTTCAATTAGTGATCCTTATGTCGAAATAGCTAATTATATAGACCAAAATGAACCTTATGAATTTGAATGGGATACTGGTGATTTAAAGGGTCAACTATATACAATTCGTGCACGCGCGTATGATGCAGAACATATTAGTTACGCTAGTATAAAAATTATCCTTAAAGATTCAGACTCTATAAACATAATTGTTCCAAATGGAGGTGAAAACTGGCAAACTGGAGATCTAAAAACTATAATCTGGGAAGATAATATACACAGCAATGTAATGATTGAATTATTTGAATCAGATTCATTCTATTCAACTATCATTAACTCAACTCCAAATGATAGTTTGTTTGATTACATAGTACCAAATGATATACTGCAATCATCATATTATACAATAAAAATAACAAGTACATACGATGATTCAATATACGATTTTAGTGATGATTATTTTACGATTTCACAAATAAACGATAGTACTGTGACAGACATCGATGGAAATGTTTACCAGACCGTGGTAATTGGTACTCAAGAATGGATGATGGAGAACCTTAAGGTTACTCATTTCAATAATGGTGATGAAATTCCTCACATAACCAGTAATAGTGAATGGACAAATTTATCATCTGGGGCATTTTGTTATTTTAACAATGATACTACTTATATAGACACATTTGGTAATTTATACAATTGGCATGCCTTAAATGATTCTCGTGGATTAGCTCCAGCAGGTTGGCATATACCCACAGATGTTGATTGGGGAATATTAATAGCATATCTTGATGGTGAAGCTGTAGCGGGCGGTAAAATGAAAGCAACAGGAACAATTGAAGATGGTGATGGATTATGGAATGCGCCAAATGCAGGAGCAACAAACGAAAGTGGATTTAGTGCCCTACCTGCTGGTTATCGAAGTTATTATGGTAATTTTGGTGGAAATGGCAACTATGCTTTTTTCTGGTCTTCAGATGAGTATACATATACATATGCAAGAGAATTACTTTACAATTCTCAAATAATTAATAGTCAAATTCAAGATAAGAGGAATGGATTTTCTATCCGCTGTTTAAAGGATTAAGAAAATCAAGTAGACAATCTTGACAATTTCAGCCGAGAAATAGTCTTGCATAAAACACATCGGAGAACGATATGAAAATTACAAACATTCTACTAATTTTGATCCTTATCGTAACCATTTTCAGCTGCACCAAGCAGGACATCCAATTTATAACCATAGGCACGGGTGGTGTCACAGGAGTGTATTATCCCACAGGTGGTGCAATCAGCAGAATGGTGAACAAGAACGTTAAGGGATACGGAATCAAAGTCACTGTTGAGTCAACTGCGGGTTCCGTATATAATATCAATTCTGTACTCAGCGGAGATCTTGATTTTGGGATTGCGCAGTCAGACAGACAGTACCAGGCGTATAAAGGATTATCAGAATGGGCAGAACTCGGTCCACAGAATAATCTCAGATCAGTGTTTGCAATTCATCCAGAATCGATCACTCTGATCGCTGCTGATAAGAGTGGTATTAAATCAATTGAAGACCTTGTGGACAAAACTGTAAATCTTGGCAACCCAGGCTCAGGTCAACTTCAGAATTCACGTGATGTGATCAATACATTTGGTATATCTGAGGATTTGCTGAATGCTGAATATGTAAAGGCGGTCGAAGCACCGGGACTGCTGCAGGATGAACGACTCGATGCCTTTTTCTATACAGTGGGACATCCTAATGGAAATATCAAAGAGGCAACATCTGGTAGGATCAAGGTTAACATTATCCCGATTAAAGGAGCACCAATCGATGCACTGCTCGAAGAACTACCCTATTACGACTATGCAATCATTCCGCACGATTATTATGAAATGGCGCTTAACAAAACAGATATACCAACAATCGGCGTAAAAGCTACACTTGTGACTTCTACCGACGTTCCGGATGAAATAGTGTATGCGATCACAAAAGAAGTTTTTGATAATTTTGAAGAATTCAAAGATCTTCATCCAGCATACAGAACATTGACAAAAGAGAGTATGCTTAAGGGGCTGACTGCTCCAATCCATCCGGGAGCATTGAAATATTATAAAGAAGATGGTTTAATTGATTATATAAAGCCATCGATTAAATGAACAATAGCTATCTGTTAAAGAGATTAGTAGCTTTGGAGTTCATATGATAATAATGAAATTGGTTAAAAACTGGCTCATCATAGTAGGAGCTATCATCCTTCTTATTTCTCTTTATCCCATACAGCAGATAAAAAAACGACTTTCAGAAGGTCCACTGAGGAGCAAATGGGATCTTATGAGTATACTCATCCTCTTCTTTTTTGCAGGATATATCCTCTATGTGATCGCTCAGTGGAATGTATATTTGAATATTTCAGATTTGATCGTACCATTTATTTTCTTCTTCGGAGCGATATTTGCGTTGCTCACGAGTTCACTTGCCATGCAAACTGCTGAGGATATCTCAAAGATCAATACTTTAGAGCAGGAAAATATAACGGACCCGCTTATGGATATCAGTAATCGACGCCACTTTGATATGCGTCTGTTTGAAGAGATGAATAGAGCTCGGAGGTATGGTTCACCCCTCGTACTTCTCATGATTGATGTTGATCATTTCAAAAAGGTGAATGACAACTTTGGACACGATATTGGCGATGAAGTGCTCAAAAGAGTGGGCATCCTTATTCTGGAACATACCCGTAGAAATGATATCGTTGCAAGGTACGGTGGTGAAGAAATAGCGATCATAGCTCCCGAAACAACACTCGAAGTAGCACGAACACTTGCAGAACGATTGCGCAAAACCTTCGAAAATACCATACTTATACGTGCCAAAAACAGTCAACCAGAAATACGTATAACTGTCAGTATCGGTATTGCAGCTATGGAACCGGATATTGCTAATAACGAAGAATTTATTCAGCGGGCAGATACAGCGCTCTACTGCGCCAAAGATGGTGGAAGGAATAAAGTTATGGTGTATGATAGGAACACACTTTTATAGATACTTAGAAATTTTTGATTACTACGATATTCATTTTCCAGATGGTTCTAAGAAGCTTGACGTTCTGACTGAAACCTTCAAATTTCTTACGCAAACACAAATAAAAGATAGCAAAGGAAGATATATGAAGAAAATAATTTTTATAAGTTTTATCTTATTATTTTCAATGGATTGCAATGTTCATGCTGCTGGATCAACAATACAAATATCACTCTTTACACCGATCCAGATCGTTCCCGCAGAGCAAGGCGTGACAGCACTTCGAATTAATTTCATCTATGGAATGAATACGTATATCAAGGGCATCGACATCGGTCTGTTCAATCAGACTATTTCAGGACAATCAGTTGGTGTACAGTTGGGATTAGCTGGATTGAACAATCAGGATTTTCTTGGAGGTCAAGTAAATTCTGTTAACATAACCTCTGGAAATTTTGAAGGGCTACAATGGGGCTTGGTTAATTATGCAGGAGCAGCAAATGGATTGCAGCTTGGATTTTTAAATTATGCAGGCACACTTAAGGGACTCCAGATTGGTTTGATCAATATCATAAACATTGACGGAGCATTTCCTTTTTTGCCAATTGTGAATTGGTCTTTTTAACATTAATATAATAAAGGTTAAAGTATGGAATCCTTGAATCTATTAAAAAATTTACTCATCATCGCAGGGGCACTTATTCTTTTTATCGGTCTTTTTCCGATACAGAAATTAATGAAGCATTTACCTGAAGGAACTCTCAAAATGCGATGGAACGTGTTGAGTCTTTTGATCATACTTTTTTTTGCTGGATATATTGGATTTCTTATTGCAGAATGGAATGTATATCGTGATGTCTCCAGTCTTATCGTTCCGTTTATTTTCTTTTCCGGAGCAATCTTTGTGTTGCTGACCAGCTCTCTTGCAATGCGAACTGCTCGAGATCTTCTACATATTTCTACATTAGAAAAGGAGAACATCACCGACCCGTTGATGGATATCTACAACAGACGTCATTTTGACAGACGTCTGACAGAAGAGATGAATCGTGCGCAACGATATGGCTCACCACTTGTGCTTTTCATGATCGATGTTGATCATTTCAAAGAAGTAAATGATCTCTACGGTCATGATAGTGGCGATGAGGTCTTGAAAAAGATCGCTATGTTGTTGCAGGAAAATGTACGAAGGTCGGATATTGTTGCTCGATACGGTGGAGAAGAGATCGCAATAATTGCGCCCGAAACTACGGTGAAAGTAGCACATGTGCTTGGAGAACGTCTTCGTCATACTATCGAAAAGACTGTTTTGGTTCCTGCGACAAAAAGTCATCCTGATTTAACAGTCACAGTAAGTATTGGCATCGCAGGACTTGGAAAAGATTCACTCAAGAATGAGGACTTTATTCAATGCGCAGATCAGGCACTCTATCAGGCTAAGGATGAAGGACGAAATAAGATAATCATCTGCGAGCGATCGGGAGAAGGAAATTAACATATGCAAATTATCGCTCTCAATACAGTTAATAATACCTCATATGCTGAATGTGTCACAAAGCAGAAAATCATTACAATTGAACAGGATGCAGTTGATCTAATAGGATTATGCGGATATCATCACACAAATAATCTGCTGCTCTATGCAGATAATGTGGATGATAGGTTCTTTGAGTTAAAATCAACCCTCGCGGGAAATGTGCTACAGAAATTTATGAACTATTATATGCGCGTAGCAATGATCATGAAGGATGATCTATCTGATAATAAGCGATTCAAAGAAATGGCATTAGAAACTAATAAGGGTAATTATTTCAGGATTTTCAAAGATAAGCAGAAAGCTGTCGATTGGTTGACGAGTGGATGATAACATCAGCGTCGAGTTCCGTATAAATAATCCTGTTACAGCAGATGAACTCATCTGTGTGTTCAAGAGTGTAGATTGGAGGAAAAATCCAGGAAATATCGTAGAATCTTTTAAGAATTCGTATTACATAACCGCGTATGATGCAAACAAACTCATAGGATTTGCACGAGCGATCTCGGATTACTGCTACTACACAAATATCTTTGATGTGATCGTACGACCGGAGTATCAGAAAAGAGGAATAGGCAAAAGAATGATGCAGTTACTTCGGGAAAAATTCAAGGGAACCTATTTTTTCCTAACCTATACAGAAGGGAATAAGACTTTTTATGAAAAATGCGGCTTTGAACAGAATGACAGAGCCATGTGGATCCATATTCATAAATCATAAATATTCACTAAAACCATGCCGATAAAAGATTCAGAAAAAAAGTCACACTATATCGGCACATTGAACGAGAAATCTCTGCATGCTGATCTGAAGGAATGGTATGCACGTGCAGGTGATAAACTGGAAGTTCCCGTTGATACCTACTTCATCGATATTGTACGTGGCAATGAATTAATTGAAATCCAAACACGCAATTTTTCTTCGATCAAGAAAAAGATCTATCATCTTATTAAAGATCATCAAGTACGTCTTGTACATTCGATCGCGCAGGAAAAGTGGCTTCTGAAACTACCTGAAGATAGTAGAGGTGAACCTGTTCGAAGAAAATCCCCCAGACATGGAACAATATATGATATTCTCGATGAGTTGGTGAGTTTCCCTTCACTTCTGAAACATAAGAATTTTACCCTTGAACTATTATTTATTCATGAAGAGGAAGTGCGCATTCAAATCCCCAGGAGGGGGTGGGGAAAACATGGATGGGTAACTCATGAGAGAAAACTGCTTGATGTTATCAAGTCAATGGTCATTGAAAAACCATCTGATCTTAGCATTCTTCTTCCAGCTGGTATACCTGAGCAATTCACCACTGAAGATGTGGCTGTTGCCATAAGTCGATCCAAATGGATTGCGAGAAAATTAATTTATTGCTTAAAAAAAATGGAAATAATTATAAAAGTTGGAACAAGGAATAGATTTTATCTTTATGAAAAAATATGATTGGAGAAAAATATGAATATTGAAGAAAAATTAAATCTCAATGGAGAATTTCTGAGCGTCACTTCCATGGCAGTTTATACTGCTCAATAGTTTCTTAAGGTAGGACTGCTGGTTCTTGTCAGATTCCTTTTTCCGTGAAGATAGCCCAGGATTCCAAGAATTTCAAGGAGGAGCTGGAGGATATCGCGGAAGATGATCAGGATGATTATCTCAAGCTGATGAACGATTTCAATAAATTCTTTTTCGGCTTTACTGTTGCTAAAAAGAACCTGCCCGTCTATTGGTTGGGCTTTGCGATTTTTGCGATTAAGGTTGTGTTTTCAGTTATTGAAACGATCACAATACTATTCTGATTATCCAAAAAATCACTAGTGCTAATTTTTCAGCTTGACATAGCTATTCACTTATTTTCAAAGAACAAAAAAACCAAGGAGGTCTCTGTGGACTTTTTATCACTGGCCGTGGATACGGCAAAAAGTCTGGGAACAGATTATGCCGATATCCGCATTCAAAAATCCAGCACAGAAATGATCTATCTGCGGAACTTGAGCCTGAAAAACACATCGCTGAATGAAATTTACGGCTACGGAATTCGCGTGTTCAAAAACGGTGCCTGGGGATTTGCCCACAACAATGTGTTCACTGCCGATGCAGTGAACGAAACCGTGCAGAAAGCCTTTGCTATCGCCAAAGAATCCGGCAGAGTGAAGTATGGAAAAGGACTGGTTTTGGCGCATGAACGAGGTTACATCGATTCCTACAAAACACCCTACCGCCTCGATCCATTTGATATCCCGCTCAGCGAGAAAGTGGAACTGATGATGGAAACCAACAAAACCATGCTCAATTTCGATGAGATCAAACTGGCTGTTTTCATGTTGGAATGCCGCAAAGATGAAAAACTCTTCGCATCAACTCAGGATAGCAGATTGGATATTCACACACTCTACATCGAACCCACCATCACAGCAACTGCAATCGCCAATGGCGATAGCCAGAGCAGAACTTTCAGTCAGGGCGGACAAGCCAAAGGCTGGGAATGGGTGCAAAGCCTGAACCTGACAGAAAAAGCTGTACAGGTTGCCGAAGAAGCCATCATGAAAGTGCATGCTGGAAGCTTGGGGGCAGAAGAACGCAGAACTCTTCTTCTCGATCCTAATCATATGGCACTTACGATGCACGAATCTGTAGGACATCCCACAGAACTCGATAGAGTAATGGGCTGGGAAGCAGATTTTGCCGGCATCAGTTTTGCCACTCCCGAAAAACTCGGTAATTTTCAATACGGTTCAAAGATCGTGAATTTCGTGGCTAATAACACTCTGGAAGGTGGACTTGCCACTGCAGGTTATGATGATGATGGTGTTCCCAATCAGAAATGGTATATTATCAAAGACGGAATTCTGAATGAATACGGCAATACGCGTGCTACTGCTCCACTCATCGGTTTGGAAATGAGTCGAGGCTGCAATAGAGCAACCAACTATTTCGATTTTCCTATTAACCGCATTCCCAACCTTTATCTGGAACCGGGAAAAGACCCACTCACTCCACAGGAATTGATCGCTGATACGGAAGATGGAGTTTGCATTGAAGGTCGTGGTTCTTTCTCCATCGATCAGCATCGTGTAAATTTCCAGTTTGGCGGCGATATGTTCTGGGAGATCAAGAACGGCAAAAAAGTGCGTCCACTCAAAAAGGTCCTTTACAAATCCAATAATCCAGAATTCTGGAACAGTGTTGATGCAATATGCGATGACAGATTCTTTCAGACATTCGGCGTAACCAACTGCGGCAAAGGTCAGCCCGGTCAAAGGGGCAGAATGACTCATGGAGGAGCTTTGGCTCGGTTCCGTAAAATCCGTGTGGGAGGTTCACAATGATAACCAGACAAGAAATGCAAAAAGCTGCAGAATTTATAAAGAAGCAAGTTTCTGCTGATGATTTTTCATTCACCGTAACCGGTGCGGAAGATCTGCTTACACGTTTTGCTCAGAATGGAATTACACAGCATATCACAGGAAATAAATTGAATGTAAATTTGAATGTTGCTTTCGATGATAAAACGGGAGAAGCTTCCACCAATAACATGGACGAAGATGCCCTGAAATACCTGATCAAAACTGCTGAAAGTATGGCAAAATTGAACCAGCCCGATCCGGAATTTGTGTCCAGCGAAGCTGCTCATAAGCTGCCTGATGTAGAAAACTTTTCACAAAATACCGCTGATCTTACTGTGGAAAAAATCGTCGATGACATCATGAAATGCGTGAAAAATGCAGAAAGAAAAGATGCAAGACTTTCCGGAATTTCTGAAAAACGACTGAATAACAGCATGCTGACAACCAAAAATGGTTTTGAAGGATTTGATCAGTTTGCCAGCTTTTCGCATTCCATGACTATGAAGAAAGAAGGTGTAGAAACCAAAGTAACAAAATCCGTGAAAGATCATGCCACCTTCGAGATGGCTGATTTGATCGCTCAACTGAATTCCCAATTTGATAGTCTGAGCAATCCCGAACCGCTGGAAAAAGGCAGAATTCCGGTAATCCTGCGTCCGGCTGCGGTACTGAACTGGCTCTTCTACCTGATCTGGACTTTCGACCGCCGCACCGCCGATGAAGGTCACACACCTTATACCGATAAGATCGGCAAACAGTTCTTTGGCAAAGATTTCAGTTTTTATTCCACTCTGGACGATCCTGATCTGAATGCCAGTAAATTTGTGAACGGCGGCATTCCAGCCGAAAATATCGACTGGATCAGGAATGGTGTTATCAAGAACATGCGATCGGATAGATATTATGCCAGACTAAAGAACCATAAAGCATTAATTCCTTACAATATCGTGGTGGATGGCGGTGATTCTTCCGAAACGGAAATGATGAAAATGGTGAAGCGCGGCGTGATCGTGAATAACTTCTGGTACATCCGTCCGATAGATCGTAAGGTCGGTGAATGGACAGGATTGACGCGTGATGGAGTGCTTTATTTTGAAGATGGCAAAATCCGGAAATCAATTACAAACTTCCGTTGGAACGAGATCCTGCATGATGCTACCAAACGCATTTTGGCCATGGGTCCTGTTGTTCAACAGGAATATTATGCTAAAATCCCAACGCTGTTGATCGATGATTTCAACTTCGTGGATGTAACGACGTTCTAAAACTTGCTGGAGACAAACGTTTGAAAATCGTTCATTCCCTTGTGATCTAGATCTTTTCGCTTGCATGGGCACTGTTTCCTTACCTATGTGATTTATTTTTATCATCAATTTCTCACAAAAATTTTTTCCATTTCAGAAAGTTCTCGATATTATTTCTAGATTCTTTGATTTGCACTCTATAAGTGTGTTATACTTACATCAGAAATACAGGAAAGACAACGTTCCTCCGGTGGGATTTCAAAATTCTTGACAGGGCAGTCACCTAAAAAAATAACTCATAATAATTAAAATTATCAGAGGTTTATTTATGAGAAAAATTATAGTTTTTCTCACTCTCTTTCTTTTATTTTTTTCGATTTTGAGTGGGGCTAAAGCTCCTGATTGGGTAACCAAAAGACCAATTGATAATAACTATTACATCGGTCTTGGTGTTGCAGAAAAAGATACGGAAACAAGCGAATACATTCAGAAGGCAAAAGATAGAGCTTTGAATGAGATCTCATCAGAAATTACAGTTACTATTAGCGGTGCTACTATCAACAAGATCCTTGAAAAAGCAGGGGTGGCTAAAGAGGAATTTGAATCCCAAATACAATCATCAACTCAAGCCCAACTCGAAGGATATGAGCTGGTCGATACATGGGAAAATAAACATCAGTACTGGGTGTATTATCGTTTGTCCAAGATGAAGTATAAACAGATCAGGCAGGAGAAGATCGATATAGCTGCTAATCTTTCTATGGATTTCTATAACAAATCAGAACAGCATCTATCACAGAATAAAGTGACCGAAGCATTGCAATTTCTTCTTCAGTCACTTAATCCCATTGAACCATATCTCTCTGAACCTCTTGAAGTCTCGTATAATGGACAAAATATATTTCTACTGAATACGATCCATTCCAAAATTCAGACACTTTTGAGTACGATAACTCTCAAACCGGTTAAGCCGGAGATCGATGCGACTATTGGCAAAGGGCTTCCTGATCCAATTCTTTTTAAAGCGATATATATGCAGATGCCGGTTGCGAATTTACCTTTGGGTTTTCGATTTATCAAAGGTGAGGGAGAGCTGATCAAAAATGAGAAAACCGCAGTGAACGGTTTAGCGATGTGCAGAATATCAAAGATCACATCTCCAGACAAGATGCAGGTTATTCAGGCAGATGTTGCGATTAATGACCTTGTTGCTCAGGATGAATTAAATCCCATAATGAGGGACATCATACAAAGTTTGCAGATCCCTTCCGCGAAAGTACTACTCAATGTATCCGGACCAAAAGTTTTTATCGAATCTTCTGAGATGAATTTCGGGAATGCGATGGAAGTGAATTATATTGAGCCAAAGATAAAAGAAAGACTCTCTGAGGATGGTTATAGCTTTGTAGATATGAAGTCCGATGCGGATTATATAATTTCAGTCGATGCAAAATCCCGTAAAGGATCAACTGTATATAATATGTGCTCTGCCTTTGTTGATGTCACTGTTTCGGTTATGGATATGAGCTCATATGACGAGATATACAAGAATACCTTCAGCAATGTGAAAGGCATTAATGTGGATATGAACAAAGCAGGACTGTCAGCGTTCGATAATGCCGCGAAAGAAATTTCCGGTGAGATCATGGAAATCATGCAATAAATTTTGGAGTATACATGAAAAAATTAGTTAGTTTTTTACTCATATTCCTCATTGCCGTGTATTCGCTTCATGCAATGGAGAAATTCTACCACTATTATGATAAGGGCGAAGAATACATGGAAAAAGGGGATTGGCTTCGAGCCATTGAGGAGTTTAAAAGCGCTGCATCCCTCGAGTTTGAGGATACAAAAAAGATGCGAACATACGGCACTCGCTTCATCCAGTATTTCCCACATAGAGAAATGGGTATTGCCTATTATCAACTTGGTGAAAATCAAAAAGCCCGAGAGGAGTTGGAGCTTTCGATTGCCTACAAAAAAACAAAACGGGCAGAAGAATATCTAGAAAACGTTCTTATGGGAACACCTCCGGAAGCACTTTTTGCAGAGGAAAAGAGAGAAAAACCCACACCGCTCATAGTCCGGAAGGATGATAAACAAGAGCAGGATGATAAGAGATTAGAAGAACAGTTAAAAGAAGAGGAAAGAAGAAAAGAAGTTGAAACGCACGATGAAGAAACAAAGACAGAGCCTGTTGAAGTTGCTTCTCTTGATAAAGATGTCGTAAAGAAGAAAGAAGAAAAGAAAACAATTTTCCCTCTTTTTAAATCAAAGGATAAAGAAAAAGAAGAAGAGAAAGAGGAAACTGTTACTCTTGAACCACCAACTGAAAAAGTGCCGGTTGGTGCGCTTACGTATGATCCAAGTCGGGTTACTCAGGTGGGATCACGGCTTTCCATCGCGGTCCTACCCTTTGAAACAAAAGGAAAGGCAACAAATCTTGATTTCTCATTAATGGAAAAATTGATCACACAGCTTGTGAACTTACGGAGGTTCCGGGTTATTGAACGCGGAGCAATGGACAAGGTGATGGATGAGCAAGCATTTGGCATGTCCGGCATGGTGAATGAAGAAACTGCAATCGAAGTTGGAAAACTCGCAGGAGCTGATGTTATCGTAGTGGGAACCATCAATATTGCAGATGGCTTTGGTAAAGTAAGTGCACGGGGTATTGATACGGAAACTGCTGAAACAATTGTTGCCAAGGAATCCCAGACTGGTGAACCATCAATGGCGAACCTTGAGTCACTTGTAGAAAATGTGGCTATCATGATCTATAATGCATTACCGCTGGTAGAAGGATATATTGTAACCAGTGAAGATGATATCATATATCTGGATATCGGCAGCGATGTAGGCATTCGCAAAGGCACCAAATGTGTTGCTTTTCGAGAGGGTGATGAGATTGTTCATCCTGTAACAAAAGAAGTGCTTGGGAAAAAAGTTACTAAACTTGGAGAGTTACTTGTTACGCAGGTACAGGACAAGCTCTCTGTGGCAAAGATCCTTGAAAAAGAGGGTTCAATAAAAATCGGAGATAAAGTAGTACTAAAATAAATAAGGAGAATCCATGAAGAAAATTATTGTTCTTCTCGTTGGCATGCTCTTCTGTGTAACTTCCTTAAGCTATGCACAGAATCTTAATTGGAATCTGACCGGAGCTGGTGCACGTGCTGCCGGTTTTGGAGGAGCATTTATCGGTGTTGCAGACGATGCAACTGCAATCAGCTGGAATCCGGCTGGTCTTACCCAGCTCATCGATCCGGAATTTTCGGCTGTGATGCGTTATATTAATGATAGTTATAAATATGTTGAAAGGGAAGAAGAAAATACTGTCAGTATTGGTCATTTTACACCAAATTTTATGAGTGCAGTATACCCATTTGATTTTGGAGGTCGCAGCATCGTTGCAGGTATTGCGTATCAGCAAATGCTTGATTTCTATTCTGAAGGTGTAGACTACGAGACAACTGGTGGAATATTCACCATGAGTTTAGGACTTGGAGCACAGATTTTACCAGTATTGTCTGTTGGAGTCACTTCCAATGTATGGACTGGAAATTATAAGTTGGAAGTAATAAACAAGAGTGATGGTGAAAACTTCTCGGGTTTCAATTTCAACCTTGGAGCAATGCTTAATCTGGACAATTTGAATTCACCGATTCCAGTGAAAATTGGATTTGGTTTTAAATCACCCTTCGACTTGAATAGTGATCTTGATTATTCGGTACAAATGCCTACAATGATCGGTGTTGGTGGTTCAGTGCGACTCGGAGATAATTTAACCGTTGCGTGTGATTATGAAACTCGTGCCTATGGTTCAAGTAATATTGTGCCTGAAAACGGTGATGAATATCCTTTATCTTATTACGATTTAAATCAATTACGAGTCGGTGCAGAATATTTGCTAGTAACAGATTTTGCTGTTATACCTCTCAGGGCAGGTTTCCATACATTCCCAACCACTTTTTCTAATTATGAAGATTATCCTGATGGACGTATTGATCAAGTTGTTGGTTCCGGATTTGCGATTGGTACCGGATTGATCTTTGAAAAAATAGCAATTGATGCAACCGTAACCATGGATTCATTTAAGCAAGATCTCATCGAAGCTTTTGGAAAATATACTGAACTTTCGACAACAACTTTCACCCTGTCAGGTATACTTTATTTAAATTAATCAATAGGAACAAACATTCAGGGCTTCTGTATTTCGGAAGCCCTTTTTATATTTAGGGAGATTGAATGAAGGAGGGTGAATAATGCAAACTGCACAATTATACCCAATACTCGTGTGTGCAAATGTTAATCTATCTATCGATGCTTTGCAACCCCTCGTTTGGGACACCAATTTTCGATAGGGCACTGTGAGCAAAAAGGTGAAATCGGTTTGCATAAATGTTGCCCAAAGGAAACAAGATAGTCATTGTAGATCTTCCAGTACTCTTTTGAGAGTTTCTTGCGCAATGCCATCTCTGTTTGTTCTGGAGTTTTTGTGTGCACATAATCCCACCTGTTGGAAATCCTATGTACATGTGTATCCACACAAATGCCATATTTATCATATCCAAGCACAATAACGAGATTTGCCGTTTTTCTTCCCACTCCGGGCAAGGTGATTAGTTTCTCCATCTCATGAGGGACTTTGCTGTCATACTCTTCCAATAGAATATGACAGACCTGGAGGATATGTTTTGCTTTTCGATGATAAAACCCAACTGGATAGATAAGGTGTTCGATCTCTTTAGCAGAGAGTGTGACCATATTTTCTGGATTCGAGGCTGTGCTGAACAACCGCTTCGATGCTTCTGCGGTTACCTCATCTTTGGTTCGCAGGCTGAGTATTGTACTTATAAGAATGTGAAAGGGATTACGCTCTCTTTCTGAGATCTTTGTAACGATTGGTTTGCGGTTTTTGCTGTATTCTTTACCTACAAGAGAGAGGATCTCTCCCATATTTGAATTGTCGATCATGTAGTCTATTCGTCAGGTTTTTGTTCTATGATGTACCCGTCAATAGCTTTAATCATATCCGCCAATTTCGGGGATTTCTTTTTAATCTCATCATAGGATGCACCATGAATATATTTTTTTCCCGTCTTCGGTTCTTCAAATTCTACTACTACTTTGACAGGCATATTGAAATGTTCGCTGAAAATCCTGGTGATTTTATCGATCTCCTCGTTCAATACCTTATATCCCATCCTTGAATTTGTTGAATAATGTATGAAATTGTTGGAAATATTCTTAACAATGGCTTTTGAAAAATGGGTCGAAATGATAGGCATCTCATCACGAAGTTTTTTACGTAATTCTGTCCATTCCTGATCAAGCAATTCCTTGGTCAATTCTTTTTGCTCCTCCTGCTTCTTTTCCTCTTTTTCAGCTTTCTTATCTTTGTCGTCGTTCTTTTTTGTGCGGGATTGCGTAAACACGGTTTTCTCGTTGCTTTCTTGTTTTTTATTTGGCTTCGAAACAAAATGAGGAGTCACAGTTGTAGAATCCATATCCTCGACATTGATGAGTCGGTGGATGTTTGCGATTTTGAGCAGGCTGGTCTCGAGAATGAGCACTGGATGAGATGAAGTTCTCAGCTTATCCTTAGTATCGATGAGAATAGTGATGGTATAGAGGAGATCCTCATCAGAAAAATGTTCACACACTGATGAAAGAGCATCGATATCATCTGCATGTACTTCTTCGGGAATAATCCCGATCTTGATCATCAGGATATTCCTGAAATATTCGATCAAACCTAACGTTAATTCATTAATATCATTTCCCTCAGCGATCACCTGATGGAAGTCTCTCATTAAGCCCTTCTCATCATCATTGATGATCTTCTGAACAAAGGAGTGGTATACATCAATATTCACAATGCCAAAGACTTGCAATACATCATCCTTTGTGATCTTATCCTTACCAATAGATACGATCTGGTCCATCAAACTGAGGGCATCACGCATACTGCCATCTGCTTTTTTTGCAACCATGAAGATCGCCGCGTCATCAAAGGTAATATGCTCTTTTGGGGTGATACTTTTTATCTGTTCGATGATCTCTTTAATCGGGATGCGATGGAAATCGTAGCGCTGGCAGCGCGAGGTGATCGTGGCAATTACTTTGTGCGGCTCGGTTGTCGCAAAGATGAATTTCACGTTTTTGGGTGGTTCTTCAAGTGTTTTAAGCAGTGCATTGAATGCATTCTTGGAGAGCATGTGCACTTCATCGATGATGTAGATCTTGTAGTGTGAACTCTGCGGAGGATACATAAGTTCATTCTGCAAACTCCGGATATCTTCAACACTAGTGTTCGAAGCACCATCGATCTCGATCACATCTACCGAGTTCGAACGTGTGATCTCCACGCAATTCTTGCATTCATTACAGGGTGTTTCTGTAGGACCTTTTTCGCAATTCAGCGCTTTTGCCAGAATACGTGCCATGGAGGTTTTGCCCACACCGCGCGGTCCGGTAAAAAGAAATGCCTGCGCCACATGATCGGATTTTATCGCATTCTTCAAAGTCCTGGTGATATGTTCCTGTGCGATGACCTCGTCAAAGGTCTGCGGTCGGTATTTTCGTGCGAGAACTATATATGCCATAGAGGAATTGTAGATTCATAAATTTGCTGTCAAACTTTATGAATTTTACTATAAGCTTTATATCACGAAATTCATAAAAGACACCCAAAAAGTATCAGAATTCGTATAAATATTTTAATTGTCAACCTGAGCCACAGCGAAAGGTCTCCCCGTTATTTGCTTTATATTTTTTGCGAGATTCTTCTGCCTATGAATCGGCTTCGGAATGAAAAGAATTGCGTATTTGCCACGACTTTCAAATAGAGGATTGGGTAAGTAAAAATATATTCAGGACTTTAGTCTAATATGTTCATTTTCTCACTGATGAGAAAACGAACCAAAAGAATCACCCGCTGAGAAAGAAAAGACTAAAATTTTACTTCTTTCACTAAAAGATAAGAACTCACTCTGATTTCATCGAAACTCACGAATAAAGATATCAGATCTATGTTAAATTTTGGTCTGATTTCTCTAACGCCCACCGGATACATCATCCATGTCATTTTTCCTCATTAAACCATTTGCTCATCTCAATCTGTATGACATATATTCTTGGCTGTAACTGATATAATTACTTATTTATGGCAAAGCAATCTAAAATCCCAAACTCTCATTGATCAAAAATATCTTTATCCTGTCCGGGATGTTCTGACGCATATTAATGGTCAGGTGTTTGCAGATACGCTGCTCGGCATCGCAGTCAGTGCAGAAGCCTTCTTCAGCGCAGGGAGTATTCCGTTTCAACCGTTTTGCATTTATGGGTGCAGCTACATCGAGTACGCGGTCAATTGCCTGCTGCCTGTCCATCACGATCTTATTCACGCCTGCAAAGAGGAATACTCTTCTCGGGCCGAAAATAATTGCAGAAACACGATTGCCATACCCATCGATATTCACGATCTCACCTTCTGCGGTAATAGCATTGCATCCTGCAAGGAAGAAATCGGAAATCAGCGTTTTTCTTCGCAGCTCGAAAACCTGTTCCGCTGTAAGGTCAGGGAGATAGGGATTGACGATATTGTAGTCATTATCCTTGAGAAAATTGAACAGCCCGATCTCACGCACGGTCATAGAACCGCCTATGCCGATGGATGATTCCTTATCCAGTTCCTTCAATGCTTTTTCTCGTGCTTCATCGCTGTTTTCGCAGAGTTCAACTAAAAAATTGTGGGCTTCAAGCGCTTCTTTTGCTTTGTTCATGATTGTTTTATTGTGCCAGTTCACGAATTCAGACATGGTACCTCCAGAAGTGTGTAAAAATTTTGTAATTCTACCATGAAACGTCAAGAAAAGAACTAAGTAACCACGAAATGCACGAAAAACACAAAAAATATAATAGACCTATATATACTAGTTGTCATCCTGATTATTAGTCTATCCTTCTGCGAGATTCTTCGTTGCACTCAGAATGACAAGGACTTCATATTTGCTACGACTATTAAGTCGTTATTCAAGATTACTAGAAAAAATCGGGACTATTATCCTTTATATATAATTCATTTCTAAATAATTTGACAGATAAAATCATCATCAACCCTTAATGTATTACAAATAAAGAATTTCCACGAGGTATGATTATGCCAGATATACGACCATTCAAAGGACTGCGACCAGCAAAGCAACTGGCAGAAAAAGTGGCAGCTCCGCCTTATGATGTGCTCAATTCGGAAGAAGCGCGCGAACTCGCAAAAGACAACCCCTACAGTTTTTTACACGTTTCCAAACCCGAGATCGATCTGCCTGAGAATATCGATTTGTATGATGAAAAGGTATATCAGAAAGGCGCAGATAATCTCAAAAAACTCATCAAAGATGGAGTGCTGATTCAGGATGAAAAACCATGCTTCTATATTTACAGACAGATCATGGGAGATCATGAGCAGAGCGGGATCGTTGCCGCAGCATCAGTCGAGGATTATAAAAACGGATTTATCAAGATACATGAATATACTCGTGAAGACAAGGAACAAGACCGCGCAAAACATGTGGATACGCTGAATGCAAATACAGGACCTGTATTTTTGACGTATCATTCTAGGGAAGAACTCAATGCACTTGTAGAGGGATGTAAACGCCATACACCCATGTACGATTTTATCAGTAATGATTGCATTCGGCATACTCTCTGGAAGATTGAAGATGATGCGCTGATAACCGCAATTCATGACGAATTCAAGAAAATAGAAAATCTCTATATTTCCGATGGACATCACAGGTCTGCAGCAGCAGCTCGAGTGCAGGAACTCAGAAAGAAAAACAATCCTGACCATTCTGGCAATGAAGAATATAACTATTTCCTCAGCGTGATCTTTCCTGATGATCAGCTATATATCATGGATTATAACAGAGTTGTTACTGATTTGAACAATGTAGCAAAAGAGGAATTCTTACAAAAAATCAAAGAGAAATTTGATGTAACCGAAGAATCTTCACAGTACAAACCGGAATCAAAACACACGTTTGGAATGTATCTTGAAGGAACCTGGTATCAACTGATTCCTCATGACAATATCTATGATGAAGATGACCCGGTCGGTTCGCTGGATGTGAGTATTTTACATGAAAATATCATGGAACCCATTCTCGGGATAAGAAATCCCAGAAAGGATAAACGAATAGATTTTGTTGGCGGTATACGCGGGTTAGAGGAGCTCGAAAAGCTGGTAGATTCAAAAAAGTTCAAGCTTGCCTTTGCGCTGTATCCGACGTTGATAGATGACCTGATGCGTGTGGCAGATTCTGATAATGTGATGCCCCCCAAATCTACGTGGTTCGAACCAAAATTACGAAGTGGATTGATAACACACCTGCTTTGAAACTAAACAGAAAGCAACTGCACGCACTTGCATTTTGTAAAATTCGATTTTACAACAGGGGAGTAATTCTCCCTTATGACAGCTGTCAATCGAGTCATTCATCTTCAGTGGATGACTTTTTTCTTATCAACCAATAGGAGAAGTGTATGAAAAATACGCTCAATCTCACGCGCAGAAATTTGTATGATCTTGATGATTATTCAGTCGAAGAGATCGAAACAATATTTGAAACTGCCAAAGTAATGAAAGAAATAAACAAACGTGATTATAAAAAAATCCCTACACTTCGCGGTAAAACAGTAGTCACACTATTTTTTGAGGATAGTACCCGAACCCGTATTTCCTTTGAACTGGCTGCCAAACGTCTGAGTGCAGATGTGGTGAGTTTTACATCTGCTGGCTCATCGGTGAAAAAAGGTGAAGGTATTCAGGATACAGTATATACCCTTAATGCGATGGGTGTGGATCTGTATATTGTTCGTCATAGCTGTCCCGGTGTGCCGCAATTGGTGTATAAATATTCAGGAAAACCGGTACTCAATGCTGGAGATGGACGCCATGCACACCCAACGCAAGCATTGCTCGATATGTTCAGTATATGGGAAAAAAAGGGCTCGCTCAAAGGACTCAAGATAGCGATCGTGGGAGATATTCTGCATTCCAGAGTAGTACGCTCTAATCTGATCGGTATGAAGAAGATGCGAGCGAATGTCGTTGTATGCGGACCACGTACGCTCATGCCACCAAAGATAGATGAGGTCTATGGTGCACAATGCCTCTATGATCTTGATACTGCCATCGAGGATGCTGATGTGGTCATGGCACTTCGAATGCAGCTGGAACGTCAAACCGAGGGGCTTTTCCCCGGACTAAGTGAATTTACAAGCAGGTATGGATTGAGTAAAAAGGTTCTCAAATCTGCAAAAGATGATGTGCTCATCATGCATCCCGGTCCGATGAACAGGGGAGTCGAAATACTGCCCGAAGTTGCAGACAGCGATCATAGCATCATTATCGAGCAGGTAACAAATGGTGTGGCTATCAGGATGGCATTACTTTTCCTGATCCTTGGAGGAAAGCCAGGAAGGGAGGTCGCATGATACTCTTGAAGAACGGACAGGTGTATCTATCTGATAAGAAGAAATTTGAAAAAGCAGATGTGCTCATTGATAAAAAAATAGTAAAGAAGATAGCTCCGAATATAGAAGAATCAAAAGCAGAGATTCTCGATTGTACTGATAAACATATCTTTCCTGGATTTGTCGATCTGCACTGCCACCTGCGAGATCCCGGCTATACCTATAAGGAAGATATTGCTAGTGGTGCAGTATCAGCAGCAAAAGGTGGATTTACCAGCATCTGCTGTATGCCGAACACAAATCCTGTTATCGATAATGTTTCAACATTGAATTACCTCATGAGAAAAGCACGTGATGTGGGTAAGACAAAGATCTTTGTTATCGGTGCGATGTCAAAAGGATTGGAAGGCAAAGAGATCGCAAATATTGCCTCATTGGTTAAGAGCGGAGTGGTCGGTCTGAGTGATGATGGGAACTGCATTCAAAACGCAAAACTGCAACTCAATGTCATGCGTTACGGATCGATCTATGACATTCCGATGATCTGCCATTCTGAGGATTATTCACTTTCCGGCGATGGACAGGTCAATTATGGTTTTATATCCACAAAACTCGGACTCCCCGGTATTCCCACACTTGCAGAAGAGATCATGGTCAGCAGAGATATCATGCTGGCAGATGTGACTGGCACTCATGTGCACATTGCGCACGTATCCACAAAACGTACTGTCGAACTTATCAGACAGGCAAAGAAGGATGGTATTCGGGTCACTGCAGAAGTAACTCCTCACCACTTGGTACTCACTGAACAGGCGTGTGAAGGATTTGATACCACTACAAAAATGAAGCCACCACTCAGATCTGAAAAAGATAGAAAATCGCTTATAGAGGGTTTGTTGGATGATACGATCGATGTGATCGCGACAGATCATGCACCTCATTCTGATTATGAAAAAGAGCTGGAATTCATAAAAGCACCTTATGGTGTGATTGGTTTCGAAAGCGCATTTCCAGTAGTGTATACCGAGCTTGTGAAAAAAGGCATCATATCTCTAGAATTACTCATCGATAAAATGACTGCCAGACCTGCTGAGATAATAAAAAGGGAAGTTGGAATGATCAAAGAAGGAAGTTCGGCAGATATCAATGTATTTGATCTGAAGGAGTCATTTATTTTCGACGAAAATGAGATACTCTCAAAATCTAAGAATAGCCCATTCCTCGGAAGAGAACTGACAGGACGGATCTTCTGCACTTTTTGTGATGGAAAAGTGATCTGGGAAAAAAGTAATGCAGTTCAAAAAGCTCCCAATTAAAAATATTTCATCTCTCGATCATGATTATTATGAATTATCTTTTCGGGATGAAGAAATTACAGAGGTTGTAAGACCCGGTCAGTTTTTTCAGGTAAAAGACCCTTCGAATAAGTTTCCATTGCTACCAAGACCATTCAGTATCTCGAAAGTAGAAAAAGATACTTTCTCATTTCTGATCAAGAAAATAGGAAAAGTGACACTATCTCTTTCTGAAAAAAAACAAGGAGATAAAATTCAGTTACTCGGTCCTCTGGGGAATGGATTTACACTTGTAGAGAATTTGGATTGTCTGCTTGTGAGCGGGGGGATAGGATATGCCCCAATGCCCTTCTTGGCTGAAAAGTTGGAGAAAAAAAGAAATCGTGTAACATCTTTTCATGGGGGTCGAACCTGCAATGATATCTTCTGCAATGAAATAAATAATTGTACTGAAGATGGTTCTCGTGAATTAACAGGATTTGTAACGGAACATGTTGAGAAATATCTACAAGATAATCCTGTTGATGTGGTATATTCATGCGGACCTGAGCTAATGCTAAAAGCACTTGTTGATATTTGTATGAAGTACAACATCCCGATTTATATCTCCATGGAACGAGTAATGGCTTGCGGCGTCGGAGCCTGCTGCGGTTGTGTGATCTCTGTGAGAGAGAATAACGAAGTGGTGTACAAGAAAGTATGCACGGACGGTCCAGTTTTTGATGGTGCCAAGGTGGTGTGGGATGAGTAAACTCGAGATATCTTTTGGAAAGATGAGATGGAAAAATCCAATCACTGTTGCCTCAGGTACATTCGGGCTTGAATATGCCGAACTCTTTGATTTCTCATTACTTGGAGCGATCACTACTAAAACAATAACTCCTGAGCCCAAAAAAGGTAATAAACCACAACGTATTGTTGAAACTGAAGCAGGAATGTTAAATTCTATCGGACTCCAGAATCCCGGACTTGAGGTATTTATCAAAACTGACCTTCAAGAATATAGAAAATTCGATACTAATCTTATTGTGAGTATCTCAGCATCTACTATGGATGAATTCGTAGAAATCATAGAGAAATTGGATACACAACCGGGGATCGATGCGTACGAAATAAACGTTTCCTGTCCAAATGTAGAGAATGAGGGTATTGCTTTTGGCACTGACGAAGAGATGGTGTTCGAACTGATAAGGAACATTATTTCTGTAACAGAAAGAACTGTAGTCGTCAAACTAACGCCCAACGTAACCTCGATTGAGAACATTGCACTTGCTGCTCAAAAAGCTGGTGCCGATGGATTGGCGTTAATCAATACGCTGTATGGCATGGCAATTGATATTGATCTTAAAAAACCAAAGTTGCATAATGTTATTGGAGGATATTCTGGACCTGGTATCAAACCCATTGCTCTGCAGAATGTATATCGTGTGGCAAAGATCGTTGATATCCCTATTCTTGCGATGGGGGGAATCTCAAGCACAGAAGATGCGCTTGAGTTTGTTATTACGGGTGCCACGGCTATTGCCGTGGGAACTCATAATTTTGTTGATCCTCTTTCTACCTTGGAAATAATCAATGGATTAGAAATATATTGTGAAAATAATTCAGTACAATATCATGATTTGATAGGTTCAATTCGAGTATAATTGGAGTAATATGACTAAAAAAAGAAAAATTTTGGATGAAAAAGAAATGGAACGCATCCTCAAGCGCCTTGCGAATGAAGTAATTGAGAAGAACAAAGGATGTAAAGATCTGTACATTGTGGGCATCCATACACGAGGGGTTCCGCTGGCAAAAAGAATAGCGCGATATATTGAAAAATTTGAAGATGAAAAAATACGTGTCGGTTCTCTTGATATCACTTTGTACAGAGATGATCTGTCATCAATCGAACATCAACCGGTGATACAGGATTCTATACTGAATTTTGATATCGAAGGAAAAAACATACTTCTTGTTGACGATGTATTGAATACAGGGAGAACAGCACGTGCAGCGCTCAATGCGATACTCGACTACGGACGTCCTGCGTCGATTCAATTTCTCGTGATCATCGATAGAGGAAATAGAGAACTTCCAATTCAAGCGGACTTCGTAGGAAAATTTGTTCCGACATCAAAAGACGAAATAGTACAAATAAATGTGCAGGAAGCAGATGGTAAGGATGAAGTATATATATTACATAAAGATGAGGTGGAATGACATTTAAAGAAAAATATTATTCAATCGTAGAAAAAAATAAATCTCTGGTTTGTATTGGTCTGGATTCTGATATTGAGATGATACCTGCATTCCTGAAAACAAAAAGTGAGTATCCTCAATGGGAATTCAATAGACGGATAATCGACGCAACACAGGATTATGTGGCAGCATATAAGCCAAATCTCGCTTTCTATATCTCGCAGGGAAGAAAAGGTATAGAAACACTTGAAAGAACAATCTCGTATATCCCGGATGAAATTCCTATCATACTTGATGTCAAAGTAGGGGATATTGGAAATACTATGAAGTACTATGCAAAAGCATACTTCGATCATCTCAAGGTCGATGCGATCACAGTCAATCCTCTGATGGGATTTGATGTCGTCAAATCGTTTGAATCATATACTGATAAGTATCTTTTCCTTCTGGCATTGACCTCAAATCCTTCAAATAGAGATTTTTTAAATTCCGGACATAGATTATACACTGAGATTTGTGAAAAGATAAAAGAATGGGATATGGATAATCTGGGTGTAGTCGTTGGGGCAACGAATGATGATGAGATGAGTACGATCAGGGAGCTTTTACCAGAAGTTATATTCCTTGTACCGGGCATTGGGGCTCAGGGAGGTAGTTTGGAAAGAGTGATGAATTTTGCAGCTGGCAAAGATAATCCGAATATTGTAGTAAATTCATCACGAGGTATTATTTTTTCTTTTAAAAAGGAAGAGGAGAAAGAGTTCGATCTTGCAGCCCAAAGAGAGTGTAGAAGATTACAGCAGCAACTACAGAATAAGTAATTACCATATAAAACTTTTAAAAAAACATAAAGAATTCGAAAATACACATAACCCAATAATTTGGAGATAAATCTTGTGAAGTACTGTGAATAGATGGTTTGCGGGATTCTTGGATTGGGAAATTTTTTTTGCATGGTTATTGTTTTTTTTTATCCATCTTTGCTTGTATCACCATGATTCGACTGCTGGCGAAGAAGGTCTCCCAAATTTTGTGATCATTTGTTGTGTTAGTACTTTACGACGATACGACTCAGTACTCATTCTTAGTTTTTTATTATGGTATTTTCGTATCATTATGAAAAAGTACCATTAATCTGAAAAATTTTGGGGGTATCCCAAATTCAATTCTTTTTATTGACAATACAACCCATATACAGGAATTAATCTCCAATTATTATGAAAGTGCGAGTTTTAGCAAGCGGAAGTAAAGGCAATTGCATCCTTGTCTCAGGTGAGCAGACAGCAATACTGATTGATGCCGGGCTGAGCATGAGGAAGATCAAAGATATCCTTTTAGAGATCGATTTTCCTGTCGATTTGATCAAAGCGATTCTCATCTCTCACGAGCATTACGACCATATCAAGGGAGCTGGTGCACTTGCCCGTAATCTAAGAATTCCGGTTATGGTGAATGAGGCGACCTATCGAGCAGGATTACGTCGTTTTGGTAGGATTCAAGCACTCTTTCACTTTGAAAACGGTTCTAAATTTACCCACAATGAGTTTCTCATCGAACCATTCTCAGTACCTCATGATAGTGCAGATAATTCTTGTTTTCTTATCTCAGAGCGTGGATATTCCCAAAAGCTTGCAGTGGTTACAGATCTTGGTTATCCTACTATGCTGGTCAAGGAGATGATGAAGAAACCAAGTACGGTCATTCTGGAAAGCAACCATGATATTGATATGCTCATCAATGGACCCTATCAATGGTGGCTCAAACAGCGAGTCAAAGGTAAGAATGGACATCTCTCCAATGTACAGGCAGTTGAATTGTTGGAGGAAGTATTACATGCTGGACTAAAAAACATTGTACTTGCGCATCTGAGTGAAATCAATAATGAACCTAATCTTGCATTCAATTCGATGCAGCGATTCCTCAAAGAAAGGCAGGCAATGTGTAACTTATTTGTGGCAGATCAATATAAACCCACAGATTGGATCGAGGTATAAATGATACCGTATGTGTTGCTTGTCGTGTCGTTTGTACTACTTGCTAAAGGTGCTGATTATTTCATTGAAGGAACGTCGAACATTGCGCAATTTCTTCGAGTCTCTCCACTTTTCATTGGCTTGACCATTGCAGCGATCGGCACGAGTGCACCGGAAGCAGCGGTGAGTATCAGCGCTTCCTTGACGGGAGTGAACGGTATCGCGTTTGGTAATGTTGTGGGAAGTAATATCGCCAACATTTGCCTTGCTATTGGTATTGCAGCGTTGATAAAACCAATTCATTTTGAGGGCAGTACGAAGAAAATTGAGAATCCCTTCATGATTTTCATCACTGCATTGATGTTACTATTTGTGTTGAATTTATCAGGAAAAGCTGTAAGTGAGATATTTGTATCCCGCTTTGAGGGAATTCTCCTGCTGACACTCTTTGTGTGTTTCATACTGTATCTCTTCCAGATGGCAAAGCGTGACAGGCGCATACAACAACCAGAAGAACCGGAAACTTCTTTGCTTAAGAATATCATTTTGACTGTAGTAGGCACTGCTGGTATAGCGTATGGTGGACATCTTGCCGTTCAGAATGCCACGAAGATCGCAGCAATGTGGGGGGTAAGCGATAAGGTTATAGGAATGAGTGTAGTTGCACTTGGTACTTCGATCCCGGAGATTGTTACTTCGATCTTTGCGGTGATAAAGGGAAAAGTTTCAATCGCCGTGGGTAATATTGTTGGAAGTAATATTTTCAATATACTTTTTGTCCTCGGTATAGCTTCGACAATCAAACCAATTGCTCTTGGTCCAGATGTGTTCATCGATGTTGTTTTCTGCCTTGCCGTTGCTGTACTTTTCTTTATTTTTTCACGCGTTCTTAAGAATATTGGAAGATTACAGGGTATCTTTCTGATTGCTATTTATACAGTTTATATTTTTCTGCTTTACAGATGAAAAAGGTCTAAGATAATCATGAGTAACTTGACGAAAAAAAAATACCTTCTTGTTTTCAGAGTGGAGGTATCTTGATAGAAGTAATATTTGATAAATGTATCGGTTGTGGTAAGTGTATTCCAGTCTGTCCTTATGAAGCTATTGTGCTTGAAGATAAGAAAGCAATAATTGATTTGAATACATGTACCCTGTGCGGAGCGTGTGTTCCGGAATGTCCTGTTAGTGCGATCGTAATCATAAAGGAACAGCAGAGTATTCAGAATCTTTCAGATTATTCTGGTGTGATGGTTTTTGCGGAACAAAAGAACGGAGAGATCATGCCTATATCCTTCGAGATCCTGAATAAGGCACGACAGCTCGCTAATGATCTGGAGAAACAGGTTACAGCAGTATTGCTTGGGTATGATTTCAAGGATAAACCCGAAAGGATTATACATCATGGTGCAGATAAAGTTATTGTGGTAGAAGATCCTCTTCTTGATAAATTTCTCGATGAACCTTACACACAGGCGCTATATCAAATTGTGAATAAATATAAACCAGAAATATTGATAAGCGGCGCTACCGCGATCGGGAGATCATTTATTCCACGACTTGCTGTAGCACTTCACACAGGGCTTACCGCAGATTGTACTGATCTAAATATTTGTACTGAAACTCATGATCTAGTCCAGACAAGACCTGCCTTTGGGGGAAATATTATGGCACAGATCCGCTCAGAAAACTACCGTCCTCAAATGGCAACGGTGCGTCATAAGGTTTTTGATCCACTTCCCGAAGATACGAGCAGAATCGGGCAGGTTATTTATGAAAAATTAACATTTGAAACAAGCAAGATTGTATCAAAGTTTTTGAAATCAATTAAAGATGAGACCCAGCAGGTCAAGATCACAGAGGCTGATATTATTGTCACAGGTGGTCGCGGGCTGAAATGTGCAGATAATTTTGCATTACTGAGAGAGCTTGCATCCACACTCAATGCTGCAGTTGGTGCTTCCAGAGCAGCGGTTGATGCTGGCTGGATAGAGTATTCACACCAGGTGGGACAAACTGGTAAAACAGTCAAACCGAAGGTTTATATCGCCTGTGGAGTATCTGGGGCAGTACAACATCTTGTTGGAATGCAATCCTCTGATATTATCATTGCGATCAATAAAGATAAGGATGCACCAATATTCAAAGCTGCTGATGTCGGTATTGTTGGAGACCTTTTTGAAGTGGTGCCACAGTTAATCAAAGAACTATCGAAATAATTTTTATGCAAATAAGTTGGTGAGTATGGAATTTACAAATGTTTTAATTGTTAAGGATGCGAAAGCACATACAATTGGAAATCTCTTTATAACCAATGGCAAGTTTTCAGATAAATCCTATGATAAGATCCAGGCAGATTGTTCGGGATTGGTAGCATATCCTTCATTGATCAATATTCATGATCACCTTGTAGGAAACTGGGTTCCAAAGGGTGCACCAAGCCGACCATATCCAAATACTAGCATATGGGTGGATGAACTTAACGAGTCTGAATCGGTCAAGGAGCGAGATAAGTTCTGGAAATCAAACCTTCATGAACTTCTCAAAGATAATGGACTTGACCTGGCACTTCTCGGTGCGTATAAGAACATTTTTTCCGGTGTTACCATCGTACAGGATCATGTGCCTCGGCAACAGGACGCTTATTATCAAGCGTTCCCAATCAAGGTTATATCGGAGTATCAACAAGGTCATTCAATAACGAAGGAAAACTGGTGGGGAGGTGAAGAACTGCCTGAGGAAATGAAAAAAACAGCGGGCAAGATTCCTTTCATTATTCACCTTGCAGAAGGAAGCGATGAGCTGGCTCGTAGTGAATTCGATGGATTGGTAGATCTGAGATTGTTAAAAAATAACTCAATCCTTGTGCATTGTACGGCGTTGACAGAAGAACAGTTCAAGCAAGTGAAAGCAGCTGGAGCGAGTATCGCATGGTGTCCAAACTCGAATATCTATCTTCTGGGTACAACCATGGATATTGATCTAGTCCTTGGGTTAGGTGTGAATGTCTGCCTTGGAACTGATTCCACGCTTTCTGGTAGCATGAATCTCTTTAAAGAACTAATTTACACCAAACAGACGTTTCCAGAATTATCCTACAGCACACTCTTTAATATGGTAACTGAGAATCCCGCAAATGCACTTATGCTAGAATCCTATCATGGCAAGATTGAGCCAGACGCTGAAGCAAATCTGCTGATAACCAGAATGAACAAGAAAGATCCTTATGAGAATTTTGTGACCCTTAATACCTGTGATATCGAACTCCTTCTGTATGCCGGGAAACCCATCTTCGGAAAGGTAGAGTATCTGAAATACTTCTCTTGGGATGCAAAGGATTACTATCTCTTTGAATGTGATGAGAATAAAATGTTCGTGATCGGTCATCCTGAAGAAATTTTAAAGAAAATTGAGAAAAAGTTAGGATATAAAAAACATTTCGATTACTTGCCCTTCTGATGGAACTATCAGAGATCTTTTATAGTTTGCAAGGCGAATCCTCATATACGGGACTCCCCTGTATTTTTATCCGACTTGCTGGATGTAATCTACGTTGTTCCTATTGTGATACTACCTATGCATATGAACCTGAATTTTCCATGAATATCCCTGAAATTCTCAAAGAGATAAAGAAATACGAACCGATCAAACTTGTTGAAGTAACAGGTGGCGAACCGCTAGTACAAAAAGATACAATTACGTTACTTACAAAACTGATTGAGAGGAATTATAAAGTATTGCTTGAAACAAACAACTCGATCTCGCTTTCAGAAATTTCCAAAGAAGTAGTAAAAATCGTGGATATTAAAACACTCTCCAGCGGCATGAGTGAAAAGATGTTATGGGATAATCTCGAAAATCTTACTCCTTTGGATGAATTAAAATTTGTTATGGCTGACAAAGAAGATTTTGATTGGGCACTTTGTATAATAGAAAAATATGATTTACAAAGATTTCAAATATCGTTTTCTCCTGTGTTTGCAAAACTCGAGAGTGCTACGCTTGCTGAATGGATTCTATATACGAAGCTCCCGATTAGGATGAATGTGCAATTGCATAAATTATTGTGGGAAGATAAGCGTGGAGCGTAGAGCGTAAATCGTAAAGCGTGGAGAGTGGCGCGAGGAGCGAAAAGTGTAAAGAGAACAGAGAGGAGCATGGAGTGAAGAGGAAAAATTATTAAGAAGGATGTATTAAATGTATGAAGACAGATCAAATAGAAATAGAATTGCATTAGATCACTCTGATCTGGAATTATACAAAATAGCTTTTCAATCAGCAATGGACATTTTTCATTTGTCTAAAAATTGGCCTACTGAAGAGAGATATTCATTGACAGATCAGATCAGACGTTCTTCTCGATCAGTGTGTGGAAACATTGCCGAAGCTTGGAGAAAACGTAGATATACTGCACATTTTGTTAGTAAACTAAGCGATTCAGATGCTGAAGCTGCCGAAACTATTGTATGGTTGGAATTCGCCCGAGAATGCGGTTATCTCAACGAAAGAGAATATGAAGAGTTGTTTGATAAATATGATCATATTTGTAGAATGTTGACTAATATGATAAAAAGCGCAGACAAATGGTGTAAGAATTTTTGAAATTTGTTTAAAAATTATTAAAGGATTTTAAATAACGCTCTACGCTTTTCCCTCTACGCTTTTACGATATACTATCTCTGATAATTCGGTGCTTCCTTTGTGATCGAGACATCATGCGGATGACTTTCGCGTAGAGATGCTGCAGTGATTGTGGTAAAGTGAGTTTTGCTTCTCATTTCCTCAATTGTGGCTGCTCCACAATAGCCCATTGCTGCCTTAAGTCCACCAAGTAGTTGGAATATATAATCTGATAGGGGTCCCTTGTATTCGACTCTTCCTTCGATGCCTTCTGCAACTAATTTGATACTTTCGGTGGGTGTATCAGTCCTGATATCATCCTGAAAATATCTGTCTTTACTGCCAGATTTCATTGCTCCGATAGAACCCATACCACGATAGGTCTTATAGCGTCTTCCTTCGTAAATGACATCTTCGCCAGGACTCTCATCTGTACCGGCAAATAGCGAACCAATCATTACTGCATGAGCTCCTGCTGCAATTGCTTTTGCAATATCTCCAGAATATTTGATTCCACCATCTGCGATGATCGGCACTTCACCTTGTGCTACCTTTGCACACTCCATTATTGCAGTTAATTGAGGGACACCTACTCCAGCGATCACTCGAGTAGTGCAGATCGAACCTGGCCCAATACCAACTTTAACGGCATCAACACCGGTTCTAATAATATCTTTGGTTGCATCTGCAGTAGCAACGTTACCGGCGATTATATCTTCTTCAGGGAATTTATTTTTTAACTTTTTCATTGCATCAAGCGCCTTGGTACTGTGACCATGAGCAGTATCAATGACCAGCACATCGACACCAGCTGTAATACATTCTTGTGCCCGTTCCAGGAAATCACCACCCACACCGACTGCAGCTCCTGCAAGTAATTGACCATTACTATCCTTTGCAGCATGAGGAAATTTAATACTTTTCATGATATCTTTCACTGTGAGTAGTCCTTTTAATGAGTATTCATCATCTACAAGAAGCAGCTTTTCAATACGATATTTATGCAGAAGGGCAGTCGCATCCTTCAGTGATATACCTTCAGCAGCAGTTACAAGATTCTCCGATGTCATAAGTTCCGAAACTCTTTTTGATAGATCTTCTTCAAACATCATATCTCTGCCAGTAATAATACCGACAAGTCTGTTCCCTTTAGTAATAGGAATTCCCGAGATATTGTGCTCTTGCATGACATCATAGGCATCCTGCAAACGGGCATTCGGTGGAAGAGTTATGGGATTATTGATGATCACACTTTCTGAGCGTTTCACTTTGCGGACATACAATGCTTGCTGGTCAATAGTTAGATTTTTATGAATAATCCCAATACCGCCTTGACGAGCGATTGCAATTGCCATTTTTGATTCAGTAACTGTATCCATTGCTGCACTCAGGATGGGGATTTTCAAAGAAATATTGCGTGTGAGTTCCGTCTGAATATTTACATCACGAGGAAGAACCTTTGATTTGCCTGGAATGAGTAACACATCATCAAAGGTTAAACTTTCATAGCTAATTTTTTCTTTCATATTAATACTCGAAATCGCTTCCTTTAATAAATTCCCTTAGAATTGAATTTCTGGGGATAGAATTTTCTGGGATTGGTAAAAAATAAGATAACAGACATATAAGTCTTCTGGCTTCTGAATATTGGTCACTATCTGGAGGAATTTTTTTTAATTCCGGAATTGCTAATCTCCTGAGGACACCGAGTTCATAAGCAAGCGCAGAGTTGAACATAACATCTGCTTCTTCCTGAAAAGTAAAAACAAATTTCCGCTCTCCTGCACGTATGGAGTCCCATCGCTTTATTGTTTGTTCTGCGTTATGTCCTCTGAAAAAAGTGTCTCGTACTATTCTTCGAATGATCCTTGTATCAGAAGTTGATATACGATTATGATTATCAAGATTGATCTGAGTGAGTGCGCTTACATAAATTTTATACTTATTGCTTTTTGGTATCGAAGGTGTCAGCATCTCATTAAGGCCATGAATGCCCTCGAGTATAAGAACCTGATCCTCATAAAGCCGAAACTTCATTCCATGACATTCTCTTTTACCTGCAATAAAATTATATTTAGGGATCTCGATCTCTTCACCTGCAAAAAGTCTACCTATATGATCGTTTATCATTTCCTTGTCAAGCGCATGGATAGATTCGAAATCATACTCATTATTCTCATCAAAAGGAGTTTTTTTTCTATCAAGAAAATAATGATCAAGAGATATGATAAAAGGTCTGAGTCCGTTAACCTTTAACTGAATTGCAAGACGTTTCATGAAGGTAGTCTTACCAGAAGCTGAGGGACCTGCGATAAGAACAACGATGCCGGAATTCCTTTTCTGATGAATATCCTCAGCGATCTCTGCGATCTTTTTTTCATGAAGTGCTTCCGAAACCTGTATCACTTCATTTATATCAAAATTCTCAACTTTCTGATTTAATGAAGACACGGTTGAAAGATCAAGGATGTTTCCCCAGCGTTCATATTCTGTAAAAATATTCAGCAAATTCGGAAGAGGTCGAAAAACACCAACTTTCTGAGGGTGATCAACAGATGGAAAACGGAGAATCATACCAGGTGGCAGATATTTAAGATCGAATAATTTCAGATAACCTGAAGATGGAACAAGGGGACCATTAAAGAAATCATAAAGTTCACCATATCTATAGATTAGGATGTTCTTCTTTGGGTAATATTTTAGTAGCTGCTGTTTATCAGGTCTTCCTTCAAAATATGGTATAGCCTGGTGTGTAGATAAATAGACAGGTTTAAAATGATCATCATTTGAGATGTGCAACTCCATACGTTTTTTAATTTTTTCAACATCACTTTCTGTGAGTAAAAATCGGGAAAATGTCTCGATATAGCATCCATCTCCGAGTGAGTGTTTTACTTCCACTTTTGGATTTTCAAACAATTCATCTACCGCACGTACGAAAACGAAGATCAAAGAATTTTGATAGATACGCATCCCTTCCCTAGTGCTTATGTGGAGGAATTCTATTTCACAGTTTTTTCTGATAGTATAATCAGGGGGATAGAGTTTCTTGTTTATCTTAGCGGCAACGACACAGCAATTGAACGTAAGTCCTTCACTTTTCATAAGCAAGAGAGGGGTTATCTCTTTATCGAAAGAGCATATTTTGTGAACTGAACCATCTTTGATAATCTTTATTTCCATAGAGTATAGCCTTAATCACATTCCTAAGCATGGTCTGGCAATGTCAAATTTTATCGCTTCTTCTTCAACGCTGTAAGCGTGTTATTTTTTTGCCCAATGCGTTAGCCTTGGGTAACAAGAAAAAGAATTGATGAGTGCTGTAGGTACGACATGTTAGATGTAAGAAAAATATTGTTTTCTTGTTACTACAGCACCATTGTTTTTTTTAATATATTGGAAGACTTGAAGACCACGATTTTAATCGTGGGTAATGACAATAAACATCTTTCATAACCATTTTAATGGTTTCCCACAAGACTGATAAAAAACCGTTAAAACGGTTCATAAACGTTTTATTCTTTATACCCACAAATGAATTTGTGGGCTTCTCTTTTTGCAATCTATAATAATTATTCACTTTCGAAGCATTCTCGCAAAGATTCCCGCTTTCGCGGGAATGACATGGTTCCTCATCTTGTTTATCAAGTCTTAGTACACGGAGTTGGAGTGCAACATCTGCTTGTCCAATAGAATCTGTCTTTATTCTATCTGAATGATGTTGCATGAAAAAACATAGTTTTTTCACTTCATAAGCCCCATAGGGAAGAATGACCGTATCAGGTGAATTTTGCATTACAAAAATTGAACTTATTAGCTGATCCCATTTTCAACCAACAAAAATTCAGTCATGCCCCCAAAAATTATTGGATGAATTTTGTGAAGTACTATGAATAAAGGATTTACGTGATATTGAAGCTGGAAAATTACTTTCCGGGAAGTATGGAAATTTTACATAAAATACTTTTGTAA